>OJYG01000158.1_pt1 | contig 33705 bp, 34 predicted proteins | sample 1600841 | NCBI WGS metagenome assembly OJYG01 (sample SAMN04436709, study PRJEB24849) | human gut metagenome | biome: human gut; feature: NICU; material: stool | host: Homo sapiens | place: USA: Saint Louis, MO | collected 2010-09-09
TAAAGCTGAAAGCTTTCCGGAACCCCCAGCCTAGCTGGGGGTTTTCCATAGACAATCAAGCCGGGGCTTCAGAAAGCCCCGGGCGGGGCTGTCCTATGTGCACTGTTGGGGGCCATCTATCACGCCAGAAGCCTGCGAAAAAATGACAAAAGTAAGGAAGCAAAATGACACCAGAAATCAGACGCCGTATCCACGCCTTTCGTAACGCACTCATGCTTGCTGCCGACACCCGTTCAAATGAGTGCTTCCGGATGGGCCGCTGGCAGGAGCTGAACGCTTTTCCGCACGGCTGCTGCGACCTGGCCAGCAACTTTCTGGCGCAGTACCTGCAGGACAGCGACCCGCTCCTGAAGCCGGTGATCATCCATCTGCAGACAACAGCGGAGTTCCGCAATGAGTTTAAGTCATCCATCGAATCCCACGTCATCACGGAGGTGCATGGCTGGTTTGTGGACCTCACCCTCAACCAGTTTGATGAATACAAAGCCAGGGTAGTGATTGATGATCGGACCGGCATTCTGGGCTCCCTGCGCAGAAAAATTCTCGGGTACGACGGGAAAGAAAAAGAGTTGAGCATTCAGCTGGACACGACAACGGAAGACGGCGGCGAACTCTATGGCTGGCTGCGCGCCACCGCGGACAGTCTGCTGGCATCATCCCCGACCGCCGGTCAGTAAGGGAAAATCAGCTTGTTCAACTGGCGCACGAGTGCGTGCACCTGCTGGCTCCGGTGGTCGGTGCGTGTGACTTCCGCAACACGACGTTCTGCTGCCCGGACGGCCTTGTCATTCAGCTCGGTGGCCAGCTGGGTGATGCGTTCGGCCAGGGCGGCTGAGACGGCCTTCACCTCTTCAGCCACTTCCACGGGCAGCTCGGCAACCGGCTCTGACACGACCGTGCTCTGTGAGGCCAGATGCTCGTCCCATATCTGGCGCAGACACCCCGGATTGCCACCACCAATGCGGCTGCGCAGCGCAAACCCGGTGATATTCCGTCCTTCAGCCTGCAGGGCCAGGCCTGCTTCAATGATCTGTTCTGGTTCATATGTTGCCGGTCGCATCAACCAGCCTCAGCAAAGTGCGGTGTGTTCATAATATTTACTAACAAACTAATAAATTAAAAACGTGACAGGGTAGCGATAATTGACGATTTGACTACGCACGGCGGTAACAGCAAGCCAGAATCACGGTGGAAGGCATTACAGGGAAAGTACGGGGCGCATCCCTTGTTGGATATGATTGTCAATGCTAATGTACGCATACGTTAGCATTAATCGGAGACAGTCATGCCGCAGGATGAATCAGCCTCAGCCGTCGAACGGGCCAGGGAATATTTTTTCCGGCACCACAGGTATACAGAGGAAGACCTGGCCGCTGACTACCAAGCCGAACTGCATAAATACAGGGATGATACTTGGGAAGCTCCGCAGCGGGCGGCCAGGCTCAGTGCCGCCGTCAAGCGCTATAAAACGTATGAGATGTTGTACTTCTTCTTAGGGATCGCTGATGAGGCTGGGCTGGACTATACACCACTGGTTGTAAAGCGTCTGTGCGCTCATCTTTTCGATAGGCAGGGCAGTCAGGCTATTATTGTTGATATATTTGGGCAGAGGGGGCGCATGCACCGTAGCCATGACAGTGATCCTGATCTTATTGCGGCGGTGGCCGAACAGTACCGGCAACAGGCGCAACACCACTGGCAGACCGTGCTGGAGAATATCGCCAGAGTGAAACAGGACTACCGAAATAACCAAAACCGACAGTAAGCTGATGATGACTAATTAATGCTAATGTATGCGTACATTAGCATTAACAATGAGAGTGGTCAGCCCTCTTTTTCTCTGGATATCCTGATGCCCACCTGATAGATGCGCTTTATCTGCTCAATCGTTGCCAGCGTTTCAGACCAGTGCCGTTAGGCCTAGTGGCGATATCTTGCGGCTATTTTTTCACGGAGTCCGGGCTGCTGTCGTCACTGCGATGACGCCGCTCCTTTTCATCGAATACCTCTATAATCAGCCCCTGACTTTCCGTTCTGCCGAATAGTGCTTTGCACAACCTTTTAACGGCCTACGTTGTTAACGTTCGGGGCAGGATCGTGCGCAACGGTGGAGAATATGTGTAGTGAGAAGAATAGCGTTAAGATGCAGGATCCGTTAAATGTCATAACGCTCGCCGCAGACCGGTGACCGGGCCAACGCCCGCGAGCCGGCGAGGAAGCGCAACAGTTCCGGAGCTTATGTGGGCAGGTACGCCGAGGTGCTTGGTCAGAAAGAAGATCATGCGGAAAAAAGCGGAATTGCCCTTTTGCTCAGAAGGTTATCCACATATACAGTCATTCGATCCAGTAATAAGATCCTTAATATGATCCTTGTAAGATCCAAAGAAGATCCCGACTACTCTGAAAGCCACGTCATCACTGGGCTAGGAGTATGATCACATAAGCTGTAGCATGCTAAACATAAGCTGTAACTGGTAGACAATAAGCTGTATCATGCAAAGGATATGCTGTAAAGAGCCAGTGATATAAACTACAGTGAGTATATCCCCTGAAATGGCATCAGGGTTGTGTATAAACTGAAGTCAGTTGTGTAGCCCCTTACAGGCCATGATTTGAGACTGCGACTGCTTTTATTCTTTATCTATCCACCGATCGGAGGCGCTCTGGACAAGGACAATCTGGACATCAAAAAGCTGTTTGAAGAGGTGGATAAATCCTCCGGTGAAGTCGTCAATCTTACTCCTAATGCCAGTAATACAGTGCAGCCTGTGGCACTGATGCGGCTTGGAGTGTTTGTTCCTACGCTCAAGTCACTGAAAAACAGTAAAAATAATACGCTTTCCCGTACCGATGCGACGGAAGAACTGACGCGGCTCTCGCTCGCCAGAGCAGAGGGGTTTGATAAGGTGGAGATCACCGGTCCCCGCCTGGACATGGATAATGACTTCAAGACCTGGGTTGGGGTGATCCATTCCTTTGCCCGACATAAAGTTATCGGCGATAAGGTTGAATTGCCGTTTGTCGAGTTCGCCAAACTTTGTGGGATCCCTTCCAGTCAGTCTTCACGCAAGCTTCGGGAGCGTATCAGCCCCTCGCTCAAACGTATCGCGGGTACCGTGATCTCGTTTTCCCGTACGACCGAAAAGCACACCAAAGAGTACATCACGCACCTGGTGCAGTCGGCCTACTATGATACGGAGAAGGATGTCGTCCAGTTACAGGCCGATCCGCGCCTGTTTGAGCTCTATCAGTTTGACCGGAAAGTGTTGCTGCAGCTCAAGGCCATCAATGCCCTGAAGCGCCGGGAGTCCGCTCAGGCCCTTTATACCTTTATAGAGAGTCTGCCGCGGGATCCGGCGCCCATATCGCTGGCGCGTCTTCGGGCCCGCCTGAACCTGAAATCTCCTGTATTCTCGCAGAACCAGACGGTGAGGCGTGCCATGGAGCAGCTCCGGGAGATTGGCTATCTGGATTACACTGAGATCCAGCGGGGACGCACCAAACTTTTCTGTATTCACTACCGCCGGCCGAAGTTAAAACCACCTCATGATGAGAGTGCTGAGAACCCGCAGTTACCTGCTACACCGGCAGGGGATGTCAGTCCGGAGATGACTGAAAAACTGGCGCTTTTAGAAAAACTTGGCATCACGCTCGATGACCTGGAAAAACTCTTCAAATCCCGCTGAACATAAGCTGTAGTGAGTAACATCTCTCTGTTTACTTGCTACAGCTTATATTACTGCCTCTGGTGAGTGTCCTGCTGACTACAGCTTATATAAGCGGTGATGAGTGCGGCTCATGCCTGAGGCCCGTGCTCCCTGACTCACAAACCTCCACCATTGTATTTCTGTAGTTGCCGCAGCCCTGCGGACCCATTGCACCAGGCTTCCACAAATCACAATCAGCTCACTCCAGCTTATGTTGCCTGCTACAGCTTATCTCAGGGGAAATAACTCACCACAGCTTATACAAACTGTGGTGAGTGACGTTGTCACTTAAGTGGGGGGAGTGTGCGGAGGATTTGCGCGGCATCATACCCGTCACCGGTGAACGGCACGGCCAGCGTGGCCGCCATATCCAGAGCAAACACTCTGGTATAAACCTCCATCGAGCGTGGATCCTTATGCCCGGCCAGGGCCTGGATGACCTTCTTCGGCTGCCGGTGATAAAGCATGTGCATGATATAGCTGTGCCGGAACGTGTGGGGCGTCACCGGAATCGAAAAGTGCACCCCGTCAGCTTCAGCCCGTTTCACGGCCTGCTTGAGCCAGTTCCGCATGGTTTCATCTGTGACGGCCCACAGCGGTTCACGCCGGCGGGGACGGGTGGTGACCAGCCAGCTCTCCATCTGCCTGACATAGCTTATATCTGTCAGCGGGACCAGACGGACCTCATCTTTCGGCGGCGCCCGCGTCGTGCGCGGACCTTTTCAGACAGCACCCGCACAAAGGGTCGAAGGCCATCGAGATCAAAGGACTCGGGTGTCAGGGTTCGTGCTTCCCCTATACGGATCCCGGTGTTCCACATGGTCGCAAACAGCATGTGATGCCGCTGATCGGGCATATAAAAGAGGAGGGCACTCACTTCCGGGGCCAGAAGGTAGGCCGGGGTAGCCCCGGTGGAGGTGGCCATGCGTCGTAATGCCACGGCGGTCGCAAAATCAACGCCCGGGGCTATTGGTAATAACGAAACGCGTTCTGGTCAATTCTGCAGGGGAATGACGTTGTTCATCAGTTATTTTTCACGTAGCGCACGCACTGTTTATGGATACAGGTATTCTGCACCTGACCGGCCGATCCTGCCATGACAATAAATCGCAGCGCGCGGATCCTTTTATTGTCTTATCCCGCATTATTGCGGGTAAAACCAAATGCGTAAAGGATCCTTTTTCGCCACGGATCCATGCCGAAGCCAGACAGGGCAAGGCATGAGCGCTGTTTTACGGTTTTTGGGAGAAATGGGGTAATGCCAGGACAAACGGGATCGAATCAATCAGGGAAGGAAGCAGAGAAGGAAAGGATGCGCTACGTGAATTCTGGCTTGGTACAACCCCTGTAACCCTGCCTGTTTTCACGTAGCACAATGTGGTTGTTTGTTCCAGCCAGTTAAGATGGCGGCCGGCATCTTAACTGGCTTAATACACGGATCACTATAATGTCGTAATCAGTCTGCAGGAAATAAATCATATGCCGTTCTACAGGCAGTACACGGATGTGTTCTCCCCGACCTGAAAAATATCGGATATCTGATTAATATATTTGTCAGCCTGATCCTCACCAAAATGGTGATACCCGTAATCCCGGATATGTTCCTGGTCCCGACTGGCTTTGGGGGTGAGTTTAACTGTTTTCACCGGCAGCCCTCGTGCCTGCTCTTTTACTTTTTTGAGAAACGCATCTTTTTCCCATTCAACAGATTCGCCGCTGCTTAGGCCTTCTGCCAGTAAATCCCGCAGTGTCCGGAAACGAGATTCTGCCTGTTTTTCGCGCAGGAGGTGAAGTTATTTGCGGATTACTTCACTCTGAGAATGAAATCACCAGCTTCTTTGGGGATTCTATAAACTCATAGAGTTCATGCCCGAGATCTATTGTTATTGTCATATACATTAAAAATATATTTAATGGGAAATTGGCTGAACATCTATTCTCCATAATTAGATATGCTCTAATATGGTTAAATCTCCAAAAAGAGTATCGCATCAGTTTCTGCGATACGCGGGACTTGGTAAAAATGATGTATTTCTACATCGGAGTTTCATTCATTCCGAATCACCTTATGAGTAGTTCTTGCTGGCTGATTTTCATCATTTACATTTATAGTGAAAAATAATCGATTATAAAAAATACGATTTATTATACTCTAATTATTATATTTATGTTTTTTTGATACTGTCATTAATATAGTTAATTATCGCTTAAATTACTATTAAATGTATCATTTACTTTCCTTGATTATAGATCAACGAGGCACCTGACATAACATCTATGTTGTCTAGCATGATCCTGTGCAAGAACTGCTGCATTAGCTAATTGTGCAGCACTTGTTATTGTGTGCATAATTAGCTAATACCGGGGTGGTGAAATCCATATAATTGGCAATAAATACTTTGGTGTTCAAGTCGGCTTGTAATGTGCTACTCCTTATTATATCGGCGTGCATGGTTATATTTGACTGGTTATTCATCTTTGATCTTTATTGAGTTGTAATGCTTTTACGTTCATTTGACTTGAAATTATGTTTATTGCAGCAACTGATTGTGCCCAAAAACTATCAGGATAAGTAAATAGTAAAATTTAATTATCTTCAATCAGGATTAATTATATTCACAAATGTTTAAAAAAATCTTTATTTTACTCCTGTTTGGATGTGGGGCGGTGCACGCCTCCGTTCAGCGCACTGTATTCAGTGCTGACGTGGTGGCTTCGGCCTGTCATGTGGTGGTGGAGGCTGAGGGGGCCGGCAACAGCAGCCGGCTGACATTTGATACATACCGTAAATCCACCGCCGCAGCTGTCCCGCCGCGTGACTTCACGGTGCGCCTGTATGAGTCCGGCGCCACGGTTCAGGGCTGCTCGGCCTTTCGGGCAGGGCAGATCGCCACCCTGGATTTTGGTAACCCGGGGCAGCTGGACGCCGGCGGGGTGGTCACCCGCGGGGCCGGCGACGGGATCCGCGTGGATGTGCGGGCGGTGGATACGCAGGCGGATTATCGCGGACGCCTGACCCAGGGCAGCCATTCGGTGAATTATCCGGTGGAGTTTGCCGCTAAGGGACAGTTCCGTTTTCGCGCGCAGCCGGTGTTCCCGGCGAATGTGAAAGCGGGGGAATACACCGGTGCCCTGACCTTTGTGGTCACATATCAGTAAGGGGGGATTGATTGTGCGGGCAACAACGAAGTCAGTGTCTCCTGTATTTTTTCGCCGGGCGCTGCTGCCGCTGGCGGTGACCGCGGCCCTCTGCAGCGCTTCTGTGGCAGCCGCAGAGAAACTGGACATGTCCTTTATCCAGGGCGGGGCAGGGGTCAACCCGGAGGTCTGGGCGGCCCTGAACGGTAATTATGCGCCGGGACGGTATCTGGTCGACCTGACGCTGAACGGGAAGGATGCAGGAAAGCAGATCCTGGACGTGACACCGCAGGACAGTGAAGCCCTGTGCCTGTCTGAGGCGTGGCTGACGAAAGCCGGGGTTTACATCAGTGCAGATTACTTTCGTGAGGGGTATGACGCCACACGCCAGTGCTATGTGCTGTGTGGTGAAAGTGACGCGCACCCCTGGTGACCCGGTACTGTACCGGAACAGCGAAAGCCCGCTGCCGGAGCATTTAGCATTGTGCTGATTTTGGAACAGGGTCAATCTGACCGGGATCTCATAAAATGCGTAGAACTCAGGTTGAGTGATGCAGGTATGGAATTTGCTTTGGGCTATTTTGGCAGTGGCTGTTCTGCGTTGTCGTATCTGAAATATTTCCCGAGCAGTTATATTAAAATGGAAAACCCTCAGGTTGGTTTGGGAATCAACAGCGGTGGCTGAAGGTGTAAAGATACTTGGGCAACTGTTTGTATTCACTTGATGTGGATTATCTGCAGGGTTATTGTTTCGGGAGAGCGGTGAGGCTTAAGGAATTTATTAGCAAATTGCCCACGGAGTCATTTTATCTTCTGTGTCTGCGTACTATCCATGTCAACAGAACTACCTATTCCTAATCTCATTAACTGTAATATTAAATTCTTTAATTTAACATAATCTTTGTTATACGCATCTATGTTGTAGTGGCTCAATGCGAATGTCTATTTGAGACCAGCGGTCTTTTCTTTGGCCTTTTCTGGCTGCATGAATACCTGTTTTCCCCGCACTGGGCTGATGCCGGAGCTTCGGTTTTCTGGCACCTGGACAATGATGCCGATTATGGAGTGCTGAATAGTATTTCCAGAAGGCAGTCAGATTACCGAAAAATAGTCCTTCAGTGGGACGAAATGATCCGGAACGCTGGCTCCCTGAAGATGGGAAAAGTTCAGGTCTCGATGCTGGTACGTTCATTACTGAAAAGTGAACGCCCCTCCATGAACAGGGTGAAACAGTGACTGATGATGATATAGCACGCCTCTCACCGCTTCGCCACGCACATATACATATGCTCCGCCATTATTCCTTTACGCAGGCAGAACTGGTGTCGAAAGGGCATCTACGGTCATTAAAAGAGACGTCGGAGGAAGAAAACATTGATTGACGTGAGTTTTCGTTCCACTGAGCATCAGACCCCTATACCTTTAGTAAGGGGGTAGGCACCAAGATCAAATGGTAATCCATTCCCACCCCATCATCTATATTGCGTTCAGAACAATATATTTTTATCATCCGAACTGTATTAAACTGCGGTTAATATAAAATTTATTAATTCACCATGAATTAATAAATTTATATCTCAGTCGCCATGTTTATTATTTTTCCTGGCATCTTCCCGTATCCGTAATGGGGACTTACCAAACACTTTCTTTATGTAAAAGGTAAATGAAGCATGGCTATTGTATCCGCATTCTTTTGCTATAGACGCTACTGACAAATTAGTACTTTCCAGCTTTTGCTTCCCTTTGTTCAGTCGAGTTTGTTGCACAAATCCCAGAGGAGTGAAACCGGAAAACTTTCTGAACTCATTAATAAATCCATTAACGCTCATGTAATGCTCTTGTGCCATTTTTTTTACTTTCCATTGATATTCAGGATTCTTAAGTATTTTCACCATCAGACGTGACATGGGATGGTCACAACCGTAGAAAGGTAACGAAATATTCTGATGGTTACCAATATAGAGTTGTGTAAAAAAAAGTGCGATTGATGACTCTAGAAGACTACCTTCCTCTATCGTATTACAGCTCAGTTTTAATAGAAGTTGACTTAACGCAACAATACATGATGATATCTCTTGAGGATTATTATTTATAATCCTGAATCGATTTCGAATATCGCAACATGTTATAATATCACGATATATACCATTTGGTATTAATATTGCCTTCATTACGACAGCACTGTTACTCTCAAAAAGGATAAATTTGTCACTATTATTTTTTTTAATAAAGACAACCCCACCCGCCTTTACTTTTTTTACTTCATTTTTATTAAAAACAATACTTACCTCTCCACTTAAAATACAGTAAACAACAATATCTGAATGATCTGTTCCCTCTGTCTCAGTATGATCTGCCATTAGCATAACAGGTAAGTCGCACAAACTCACCTCAGTAAAAATACATGATAATTTTAATATTTCGCTATAAATATCTTTCACCAGTTACATCCGATTTATTTTTTTTGTAAATCTCAGTCGCATACTTAGTAAGATCTTCACTTTGTTTTAACAGCCAAACAAAAACATCAAAATAAGAACAGTCTTAATTAGTCACTAATTAAAATTCGTTATTTTTTGAGAAGCATTAAGTAAATAGCTATACATTAATAATAACTTAGTGTATCAGGTGATTTATTCGTCAAGTTGTAAATATCATAAGCGGATTTTCACTTGTATTTTATGCATTTTACGACAGCGAACAGCTAACGTGTGAGATAATTATTAGTACATCACTGATCCAGATTTACCGCTGCACCTCACTTGCGCTGGGCAGCGGTGGTTATTGATTACAGTATCTGATTAACAATAGCCCCCGCGATTTCCCGCGTTTTTTTGTCATCCCCTACATAAAAAGGCAGCAGATCAGCCCGTCGATAACTACTGAGAGACACTGCACGGCCCCCGACCAGCATCAGTAAATGAGGGGCGTATTTCTGTGTCATATGCCTCAGTTTTTCCAGCCCAGTAACAGAGGGCTTCAGATAAATAATCGTATTCCCCTCCTTATCCTGTTGCAGATATAGGGAAGCCAGATCCTCACGGGTTAACCTGAACCGCGGGTTCGCATACCAGCTTTTATTCATCAGACTAATTTGTCCAGCCCCCTTCGTCGGCTCTGTCGAGACTGACAAGATTTCAAAAGTTTGTAGTTGCGGTGTTGCTGTGTTCACTACCGGCGTCATCGGACTGCGAACATGCGTAGACCGGCACCCTCCAGTAAGCATCACGGCAATCAGGGGTAAAGTCAGTAAAAGTAATTTTTTCACGGTTGCCTGTCCCTCTCATTTCCTGCCTGTCACCTGTTCCCGTTACGGGGTTTCAACGGTGATCACCACTTTTCTGTCTGGGGACAGACACGCCTTCAGCGCGGTCCCCACCTCATGTTCACACGGCGTTCCCGGCTCGTATTCACCGCGGCCCTCTGCATGCATTTTTTCCGCTTGGACACCGAGTCCCACAAGGTGGTCACGGACTGCAATCGCCCGGGCTGTAGACAATGACTGGTTATACTCCGAGCTGCCCAGGCGGTCGCTGTACCCCTCTATCAGAATGGTATGCCGGTTGGACGGGGAACTGAAGCGGGTGACAAGTTCATCCAGAGCCTTCGCGCTTTCCACATCATCGTCCCGCAGAACTGCACTGTCGAAACCGAACAGTAAATCAGTGCTGAGTTCAATACGGTGTCTCGTAAGAGCGACGGATTTATGTTTAGGTAAAGGCGGACAGTCTGCTCCGGCCGGAGAGACCGGTTTCCAGTAATTTCCCTGACTAATGAATTGACTGTCAAAAATCACCTTAAACTGACAGGTAGTCACCGCCTCTATCCCGGCCTCCCCGGTTCTGAAATGAAAAAGGTAATCCCATTCCCGGACATTGAGCACTCCCTCCGCAAAGTGTGGGCGTCCCAGTAGCGCATAAATCTGGTCCTTGGTCATTCCCTGTTTGAGGAGGGACAATGTCTCCGGAGACGGGTAGGTCCCCTGCCGGTTATCAAAAGTGACATTGTTCGGTACTGGCCACACCAGATGGTCGGTATGCCCCTGCCGGTCCGGGTTACTGGGATTCTGGCTACAGGCAATAAGCCCGAGACACAGGGCCAGGAACCAGCTTTTCTGTATTGTCTTTTTTTTCATCATGTCTGTTTCTGCTGTCATATAAAGGTTAAAGGATGGGAATATAAGTGTTACTCTCCCCCGCTAACTGATTCAGAACTGGTATCCGATACCGACAGAGGCGCCGGTCTGGCTCTGTGTCGTGGTCGTGAACGCGCCTTTCATAACCCACTTCCCGTTATCAGAAATCGTTGAGAGACCAATCGCCAGGCTGTTCTGCCCCTGGAAGGAGCCTCCACTCATTGACATCATGCTTTTACCCGGTAAATATGCCTGCGTCAGGCCGGCGGTGGCAATGGCAGCAGCTGCCCCGGCATCAGCCCGACGAGCCACCCGGTTTATTCTTTTATCCAGTCCACCAAATGCCTGCTGTAACTGTCCGTAGTTGACAGCATCGCCCGGGGCTTTTCCCGCTCCCACGTTATGGATAATATTCCCACCCATATCCACATTAGCTTCTTTCGCCAGACTCAGACTTTGATTCACCACGACATGGTCTGGCGTCTGCGTCCCCCCCATGCGTACCGTCAGCGTGTCGCCCGACACCACGGTGGTGATACCTTTGCCGTCCCCCTTAATCTTCATAGTGCTACCCAACCGGACTGAGTGTGTACCTTCATCCCCCTCAAAGATCATCGGTTTGTTCACCTCTTCGTTCAACGCCGTCAATGCCTGCCCGGCATCAGTTAGGGTACGGTGTTGCCCGTCCGTGGTAACCACGGTGTATTCCGGTCCCGTCAGCGCTCCTTCTGAGTTGATTTTCGCCCCACCCCCAATGGCATTCACTACCCGAATCAGTTGTGAGACATTGACGGCATCAGATGGCGCGGAACCTGACTTTATACCACTGATAACTGTATTACCGGCACTGATACCGTTGTCGCGAACAATGGAAACAGGCCCCACATCCACACGGTCAAAGGAGACATCCCTGGCCGTCGCGACGGTATAATTCATGCTACCATCAGGATTCACTCTTTCGTTCACCCTGATATTATCCCCCTCAGATACCGTACTTCTGGCGCGAGTGACGCTACTGTTAACCGCCGCAATAGCATCGTTGATGGTCGATTTTCCCGTTCCTCCCAAGTCAGGTGAGGTGAAGCTGCCGGTCGCAGAATCGTAAACCGTGGTTCCGCCCACCAGGTTTTCCATTCCCTTGACGGTGTTATAAAGCTGCTTTCCGTTTATGGCATCATTACTGTCGGCACTGACAGCTCCATCACCCACATTGCGCAGGGTTTTACCACCGTTATCCAGTCCGAGGGACGTCAGACTGACAGAAGCTCCGCCACTTGCAGGTGTGATGTGGACACCGTCTCCACTCAATGACGTCGCGGTACCTTCAGGGCTAACCATATTTACTTTATCCAGGTTAAGTTCCCTGTTGAGTGCAAAGGTGACATCGTTATTGTCTGCCGTTTTACTGATAACGATGTTCCCATCCTCATTACGTAAATCCACGCCAGCGCCCGGTTTTACATTGCTTGTACCAGCCCCCTGGGCGCTGATGTTCCAGCCCGTACTGGCCACAGCCGTTACGTTTTTAAGGTCATTGACGTTAACCGCGTTATTCCCCATGGCCAACAATTCATCTGGGGTCAGGTCTCCCACAGCTTTCCCTCCGGTTCCACTCGCCACATTGCTCAGCTCCACAGGCGTCGTGACAGAGTTGTCCGCCGCGCGCAGGGCAACACTGTTTCCCGGGATGGTAGTGGGATTGCCGGTGGAATCCACATATGTCACTGGTCCCCTGTTTTGCATCGAGGTCAGCGCATCACCGACATTACTCACTTTTACCCCGTATACCGAGTAAGAGGGAGCCGTTATGTTGCCGTCAGCGGCCACTGAGGCACCGCCTCCCAGTACACCGGCGGCGGCCTGTCTGGTCGCATAAAGCTGGTCACCACTCACCGCGTCCTGACTACCGGGTTCAACTGTTCCATTGACAAGTCCCGTGATTTTTCCTCCATCATTGACAGTGATATCCCCGAACCGGGGGCTGTCCGCCAGTTGAATAACAATACTGCCAGTGGCTGGGTCTGTGAGGGTTTTGATATTGGCCGCGCTGTAGGCTCCCAGTGAATGGGCCTCCCCTTTAATTGTCAGGGAGTCTCCCAGCCTGCGACTGAGGGTTGCGCCTTCATTGCCGCTGAATCGGAGACCTTTATTAGTCACATCCATCACAGCGTTATTCAGATCACCGGCATTGATTGCTGAATCTGCGTTTCTGGCATCGGTATAATCTCCGGCGCTGGCAACATTAGTTATTTTACTCCCTCCCGTCATCACCATATTTCCGTCAACATCCGGGGTCGCTTTCACTGACGGCCCGCCAAGCGTAACCATATCTCTGGCATCAGATGTATAGGTCACGACGTTATCCACTGCCACGGTAATATCGCTGCCGCTTTGGGTGAGACGGACATTATCACCGGCCACAAATTTGACTGTATCGCCGGGGGAAACCCTGGCAGGCGCTGCTCCGATAACCTTCCCGGTACCGCTTCTGCCTGAATTGATCTTCCAGCCTTTGTTTGCCGTTTCACTGACCGTCATAATGGCATCATTAACTGTTGTGGCTCCGGTTCCACCCACATTACTCATACTGATTTTGCCGTCCGGACTGACAGCAGCATCCCCCCCTAGTAAAGATTTTGTACTGTTAGCGATATTCCCCAACCGTGTACTGGTGGCATACAACTGCGAGCCGTTAATAGCATCTGTACTGGCGGCACTAATTTGCCCTGCCGCCACGTTCTGAATCTGCCGCTCTTTGCCAGTTGCCCCCATACTGACCACATCACCGACTGCCGGGGTATTACCCGCATAGTCGCCGTAATGAATTTCCCCGACATCCGCGGACGACACGGGAACCGCGGCCCGGGCGATCGAATTACTCCCCAGAGCAACGCCCCCAGTTAGTCCGGTCTCAACCGTGCTGTCCTTTCCGAGTGCAACCGCATTCTCTGACTGGACCAGCGTGCCGCTTCCAACAGCAATACTTCCGCTGGTTGTAACCCGAGCCGAGCCCGTGGCTGTGCTGCCCCCTCCGAGTGCGATGGAATTCTCGGCCCCGCTTCCGACAACCGCGTTCGTACCTATCGCCGTTGAATATGCAGAAGCTGTACCCACAGTGGCATAGTTACCCAGCGCCAGAGACTGAATGGTCCCTTGCTGTACCACGGCGTTGTATCCCAGACTTGTGGAATAGTTTGAGTCCTTCATGACCTGAGCACCACTCCCTACAGCTGTGGCGCCGATTGCTGCGAGGAATGAATCACTGCCGGGTGCGGATCGGCCAACGGCAGCACCATAACCCATAGCTACAGAACGGGCAGAGCTGGAGCCCATCACCAGACCTGCGCCAATCCCTGTGTTAAGTGACCCCATTACCGTAGTCAGATCACCAATCGCAATCGAGCGAAAATCGTTCTGCCCGGCGATACCAGATGTAGCTCCTGTCCCAATAGCAATACCATTAATCGCATTTACTGTTGCACCGCCATCGAGATTTCCATTTATCGCTGTACCTGTTTTAGAGTCATGCCGACGGGAACCAATGGCAATACCACCGACCCCATCCTTAGCAACTGTGGCACCGGAACCAATAGCAATACCATCCGACGTTGCTGTGGTATGTCGTATAACTGAAGGTGAACTCGAATCCGGAGCCCCAATAGCGATGGCGCGCACGCCACTGGTAGAAACACTGGTCCCTATCGCCATACTGCTGGTATCTGATGCGGTAGAACCATTCCCACAGTGAAACGAGTTATTAGCACTGTCGGCATAACAACTGACTTCAACCTCAGCGGCATATACAGCCCCCCCGCCAATTACATTCATAACCAGATAAGCCAAAGGTGACAGTAATAATGGGGTTAACTTCTTCTTCAACTGGCCATTCTCCATTTTTAAATTTTATGAAAAATATATTCTTATATATAAAGATGATTATCAACCATGAAAAAAAAACGAAAAACAAACCCGCTTTATATAAAAACACGATTTTTATATAAAATTCAAAATAAGCTAACAGCACCATTAAGATCTCAGTAGAGACTTAATATTTTTTTTGTATAAAATCGTGTGATAATAAGAAAAAAATTAACTAATGAAGCCGATATATGTTACCAATGGTTGCTTATGCCAAACATACTTCATAAAATAAGCGCAGTTATAGTAACGCAGGCAATTGTCACCAGTGTTAATTCATCTGAAGCCACCCACTCTAAGAAATAATCCTAAAAAATTCTTTTTCTTATTATGATTATTTAAATTTATATCTCACTATTTATTTTTAAACCCCGCAAGGGAATGATCTATCTTAAATGTAAAGTGGCACACTGAATATTCCAACCAGAATAGAGAGGATATACTTATTTCTGAATCGCCACGGATAATCTAGATACTTCTGGGCCGTTGATAATACTGTTTTCATATTCCGCAGGTGGCATCTGAGCACTCGAACCATGCCGACGCTTACTGTTATAGAAAATTTCGATATAATCCCGCGTTCCGTAGATCTTTTTCTTTATCCGTTCACGCTTCAGTAGTTGGAAGAAACTTTTCTGCGTCTGCATTGTCGTGACAGTTACCGCGACGGCTCAGACTGCCCTCTAGCCCGAGTTATTTCAGGAATGACTTCCAATCATGCGTGTGTACTGACTACCTTAATCGGAATGAACCAACACCTGTTTTGAGGATTACGTCGACTCACGGCTATCAGAAGCACATTCAAGATAATATCTTTTGTCATCTGGGCTTGTATTGACCAGCCGATAAGTTTGCGCGAGGACAGCTCAACAACAACAGCCAGATACAGCCAGCCATTGCGGGTTCGGAGTAGAGTAAGCGGCAGAACGTAGTCGGAATATTCCCCTCCCTCTCTTCTCCGAATCTGATGTACACCTTTCAGCGCATCGGGCTCTCCGTTTAAACGCTGGCGAACGCCATTACCACTTCAGCGAAACGTAATGTATTCGTATTCTTGGCTTCTGTTCTCAGGTAAGGATTACCTTCTGGCAATCCCTGAGCATCTTAAATGACCCTGAGGTGTCTGTTAAAACCGTGGCGATTCAATCAGGACCTGACAGTTAAAGCCACTAAAGAAGACTGGCATACTGGTGTAAGTTACCCGGCACAGGAGACATCCTCTGTACCAGGTAATGTTTAGTGAATATCGGGACGGTACTCAAAGCCGCTGTCAGCCTGAGTATCCCTGAACGTGGCCAGTTTATGTTTTTTATTGAACAGGCTGTTAACCAGTGAGTTTGGAAACATCTCTATGCCGTTATTGAAGTCTTCAACGTTACTGTTAAAGATGCGAATAGCGGCGCTGATATTCTGCTGCTGCTCAGAGATTTCCGCCATCAGCCCGCGATACAAATCGGAAGCCTTCAGTACTGGGTAATTCTCGGCAACGGCATACAGGCCATTGAGCAGAGCTGTTGTATGACTGCGCGTATCATTCAGTGCACTAAAATCCATGTTATCCGCATCCAGTCGCTTTAGATCAGCGCGAAGCCTCGTAATCTGCGTCATGATCGTTGCCTCGTACTCTTCATAACTGGAGGCTATCTTCTCCAGTGAGGGCAGTACATTGTTCTTCTGTCGCTCCTGGACGACGACATCAGTCCAGGCGCGGGCAACTGCGTTCATACGCTTTATAATGTTGTTATAAATAACGATGACTGTAAGAATAATGACAGCCACTAACCCCACCAATACAAGTACTTCCATTATTCATTATCCTTTCTGAAGTTATTATCTGAGAACACCATTAATGTATGAATAAATTCCAGTGCCGTCCTTAACTTAGGGAGTGGATTATACTCTCTGACTTCACACATGAATTCATCAGGTGAATTAAAATCAAATTGAGGGTCACCGTACACGACATTGTCATCTTCGAAGGACATACATAAGCCTGCTACACTGCTAAACTCAAGATTAAGTGACTCGAATTCATTCGCTGCTTCCTCACAGGTTAACACGACTGCCGGCATCAGAAAACGCGCAGCCACCATTTCATCATGTGCAACAACCTTAAACAGGCGGTTAAAATGGTTAGATGATGTCTTGTAGCGTTTACCTTTAAATCCACTAATCGATTTACACGTAATGGCCAGCTGCCTTACAAAACGGAACTCTAATGCTATCCCGTAGCGATTATAATGATCATAAACCGTCTGGGTTCTGGTACGCCCCTTACTGTCTGTTTCAGTTTCAGTACGTTTATCAACATAATGAAAATGGTAAACAGTGTAATCGAACGTATGGAGAGTGCCCTTGTAATTACCCCTGTACCCTTTTTTTATTTCCCGGGAATAGTTACCCCGTCTGAATTCACAATAATCATTAAACAATTGCGATTCAAATAATGACAATTCAGATGTCAATTCGTATAACTGGTTATCGAATAACAGAGCCCGGAGATAGAGTCGTTCGGCCAGAGAACGCACACGGGAACTTTTGCGCCACATAAAAAAAATCAGCGCGGCAGTACAAAGTGCGAAGAAAACAGTAAACGCCGTCGACTGGTAATTAAATTTTATATAAAACTCATCAGAAAATAGTCCCGTAGTCAGCGCAATAAGGCCTGTGAAAAGTGCCAGAAGTTTATAGCGGCTGTGGCTGAATTTCAGGGGGGCGCCAAAAGACTTAACCTGGCCAATGGTAGCGATCAGTTCATCTTTTGACTGAGCCATCTCGATATTACGTGAAATTTGATGGAGTAACTCTGTCAGCTTCTGATCATGGATAGTGGTCAGGAACCCACCTGGTTTAATCTGCTCCGGTTTCAACATACTGTGCCGTGAGTTCCTTCTTGGGCTGTCTGGAAAGGGAAATTTAAGAGTCGCGCCAGCGTGTTGTTTGACTATACCACCCGTACAACTGCGCTTACAACAGCATTTATACCCACATTTCACTCAGGCAGTGAAAGCCGTAGCCATTGATTTTTGTCATCTTATTATCAGATACGGTTGTGATAAAATTCCATCTGATTTTGAATACCAACCAGATTGTAGATGAGATGAAGCTCTATAACAGAAACCTCACCCGATACGGTCAGACTGCCCCGGAATGAAAGATTGACAAGGTTCAACAGCAGGACACGTCGGTACAGCAAGCAAGGATATACAAAAATGGTAAAGTTTCTGCGAAATGGACCCGCAGTTGTTGTTCTGGCATTTGTATTATGGGGCCTGGTCCCCTTATTTTATCAGTACTTGTCCGGCGGGGCACTGGCTGAGATTTTGATTTACAGAATTGTATGGTCTATTCCGTTGTTATTGCCAATAAGACTGTTATTTCGTAAGAGAACATTGTTCCTCGATTTACTTAAAGACAAAACTTCATTCATATCCTGCATGATAGCAGGATTATTAATGGTGATTTCATGGTCAGCTTTCATTTATGCGCTCACAAATCATAAGGTACTTGATGCCAGTCTGGAATATTTTATAAACCCACTTTTTGTTATTTGTCTTGGGTGTGTGTTCCTGAAAGAAAAATTATCATTATTTCAGATTATAGCGGTCTTATCCGGTGTGTGTGGCCTTGCCTATCAAATCTATTCAGCGAATAGTTTCCCTGTACTGGCGCTGGTCATGGGATTTTCATTTGCATTGTACGGTCTGGCGCGAAAATTCATTCGTTACGATGCCATAACCTCAATCACCCTGGAAACATTCTGGGCTTTGCCAGTTGCTATTTTCATCTTTATATATACTGACTCGAGTATAACGATATCGTCTGATATTCCTCTTTTTCTTTATATTCTCACTGCCCCCGTTACTGTTATTCCATTAGTGTTATTTGCGGTTGCTCTAAATCATACATCACTTATTGTGACAGGTCTTGCTCAGTATATAGAGCCATCATTGCAATTTATCATTGCCATACTTATTTTTAGAGAGGTTATTAATTATCCCGAATTACTTTGTTTTTCAGCAGTATGGTTTGGATTGTTATTGTGTATATTTGAGAGTCTTTACTATCATTACCACCTAAATACTCCAGTGTCTAAAAGTAATCAGACTTTACGCTCTGTACGGTGATGTGCATTCAAACTTTAAAAGTTCAGTTTATTTTCACTTGACTCAGGTATTAGTGAGTAAACATAACGAGTTTGCTTACTCAAATTTTCCTCCTCATTTATTGAGATTATAAAGAATACCAAAGAGATGTTTTTCGAAAGACGTCTTAATTTCCTGTGGCCACCTGACGGGCCACAGTAATTGGCCATCAGCGTGGGCATTGCGTAAAGTCTGGCGTAACTTTGCAACAGCCCTGAGTCTTTATCAAACCCGCCTGCGCTCAAAACGGCAGTCAGATACACTTCAGCACCCTGCTGCACCGTGCGTGCTGCATGTACTGACTGCTCTGCATTTGCGCAAATGGCCATGCCGACATTAAATGACCTTTCCTTAAATACGCACTCAGTATTACCAGCTGAAAAATAATCGGATTCTCCTGGATGGAGATATATTTTTCGGTAACAGGAAACAGGCCGTTTTGATGAAATCACAAATGCACCAATAGCCGGTTTTCCATCTGTAACATGCAACGGCGCGCCCACAATAATCGTCATATCGTATCTGTCAGACAATACCTGAAGTGGACTCAGAGAGCTTTCATCAGCCAGGGCCAGATCTTTAGCCATTTCTGGTTCATAACCCGTCAGAGAAAGTTCAGGAAAAAAGATAAGGTTAACGCCTGCCGATACCGCAGACTCAATCAACATTTAATGATAACGCATATTCTCATCAATACAGCCGCGCGCCGGAGCAAACTGTCCTGCTGCGATTCTTAACCTTCCCTGACTACTGTTTATGCTTTCTCCCGTACGTCTGTTGAACCTCTTAACCGTCTTTTGGGTTCCTCTGTTCCCCAAACCCGAGGCCATCTTCCGGTGTTATCTCTTAATCGGTCCGGACGCTACGAGGGAAAATTCAGTGCTAACCCCACACCCACTTCTTTTATATCGACATAGCGGGAGAGATGAATTTTTGCGGCAAGATCGGTGCAATGGCTGGGATAAAGCGCGTCAACAGACAATGCACTGAGATATTTCCCTGTTTCAATCAGTAATTGCTCATCCGCATTGATTAGATGAAATCCGCCGATAACGGCGGCTATTTTCGTTTCCCCGGAGACTGATTTCGCATAGTCGATAATATTACAAATCCCTGCATGGGAGCATCCGGTAATCACCACGAGTCCCTGCGTGGTTTTAATCGCCAAGGCGCTATCATCCATCACGTAATCATCGGTTAACTCACCACTACTATTACGCGTATGACCTACCGGTGCCTGCGCTTCAAAAGCGTTCAGGCGGGGGATCTGCCCCAGAAAGGTGATTTCTTCTGATAACTTCAGGGGGGACACGGAACTTACAACATTGAAGAAATAGTCTAAGCAGTGCGTATTATGGTTCATCCCAATGGGCTTTGAATCATAAAACTTAGGACTAAAGGCATCGGGATGAGCGATAATATCGACTTTCTTTTGAGGGGGCGATGGCATTCTGTCGTAATTCTGGAATAAATGGTTTAACCCCCATGTGTGATCGTTATGACCATGCGATAAGACAATGCTATCTATGTGGGTCAGGTCGATGCCAAGCGTCTGGGCATTTTTCAAAACAATATCTGAATAACCCACGTCAAAAAGAATCTTTAACCCTGAACATTCAATGAAATAGGAAACGCCAGGCTCTCCCGTCAAATATTGGTCAATGTATGTGTTGTTATCTACCAGTACTGTTAATTTCATCGCTCCGCATCCAGTTCCGATTCACTCTGTCAATTGACGCCATTATTGACCTTTCCCTTTTCTGAAGCAAACCATGCGCGCGAGCAGTGTCACATAAGTGAAGGCTGGCACGCCGGTCAAGCATTCCGCGTCGGTGAACCAGCGGACAAGAAATAGATTCACCTGCTGCTCAGACTGGACGCACCCATCCTGACTGGCCAGACGAAGATCAATCATGGCACACCAGACCAGGTGCGCGGTTTTCTCATTTTTTCCGTTAACAGACATAGCGGTGGCTGATGGTGAGTGGCGCCGGGACCCGGCGTAGCCGGAAATGCAGCTTCAATATTCAGGTTAAGAATGCCGAGCTGCGCGCAGGCATTCCGGGAATGCGCCAAAGGCGCATAGAGGCGCCCTCAGAAGTTGACCAGATCACAGTGGTTAATGGCGCCGTAGCCCGGCGCAGCCGGTCACGTTGTTGATAGGTTCCACCAATCCATCCCTTCGCCCTGTTAAGCCATAACCCGCTTATAGCCATGATGAGGTTTCATTAAGCCCTTTTAACTCCGGTGAGCGGGCTGTACGGCGCTTGCGACGTACAGGGCGTGATTTCCGGAGCCGTGGTGCCGGCAAAGCCGGTGCCCGGGGGCTGTACAGAGGAACCTGCCGCGATGTAACTGACAGCCACGCAAAAGTTTAGTTACATCATCCAGCATTAAAAGCGATGTTGTTCCCGGCCTTCGGCCGGGGCGGCGGCGCTTTTCAGTGGTGGGGAGGGGCTGGATGGTCGGGTGGGCACTGGTTTTTTGATAAATAAATCGAATGTTGTAACTACTAATGCCTGTTTTTTGCCCGTCACAACGTGACGGGAGGTACCTCTGTTCTTTCCGAACCGGCGCGGACGTGAGTCCGCTGCAAGGTCGGTCATTATTGAGAATATTCACAAGTCCAGGGAAGACAAAGGATCTCCCTGGATGTTTGTTTTCAGGGGATCAATATGGGGTTTAAGACTATATTCCGGATTTGCTGATATTCGTTTGTGAAAATGCTGAGTTATCTGTTTGCGGAAATATGTGGATAACGACATCCCTTCATGACGACCGCCTGTCCTGCGACCGTCATGGTGAGAGAAAAACCGTGGATTGGGACTAAACAGCTGAAGCAGGGATAAAAAAAGCATGCGCAGTCAACACCAGAAACCCCGCAGGGCTGATGCTTGGTAGTTACAGGTACTGGTTTCGGCTAGTGTGGTGGTGGCGTGGCCAGTGACAATTCCAGCTGGTACAGGTTCTGAATGGCCATCTGTTCAAGCCGTTCCGGTGAACACCAGTAAGCCTCATCCGGAGGGAGGGTTTTCATAATGTGACGCGACATTTCATAAATCTGGCGGTCCAGGGGGAGTTTGGCCAGCCGGTTGGCGCGTTTGCGTGCTGCCCCTTTTACCGCACGTTTCACTCTGATGGAGAACGCCATGCCGGATGCAGGATGAAAGACAGCACCGTCATAAAGTGCAGAATAAAAGGGCTCTGATAGTCCTGGGGATGGTACTGGTGATTGTACTGGCGTCATTATTACTTGCCGCCGCAGCCAGAGAGATGTACCGGCCTGATGAACGCAGAATCCATCCCCCGTTCCCGCTTCTGTCTCTTTCAGAACCCGCCAGAAATGAGCCCATTTCCGTGGACATCGCAGCAGCGCCACGTTCAGATGTTACGCAGCAGAAACCCGCGCCGGTTACGCCATCCATCCAGGTTACACCTGACGACTCCCGGGTTATCCGTGCTGCCAGTCTTAAAAAGGCCACCGACAGCGGTCGTTACACCATTAATTTATCCGGCGGCCGTGCGCGGACGATTTATGTTTTTTCCGATCCGTTCTGCCCTGGCTGCCGTCAAATCGAACCCACGCTTGAAGCACTGACGCGTGATTACAACGTGGTCATCTTCCCTGTGACGCTGGTTGGAAAGCAAAAGACCACTGAAGCCGTGACTCCGGTACTTTGCGCTGCGCCGCAAAAACGTGCGCAGTTGTGGCAGTCACTCTTTAAGGTGGACGAAGTGATGCCTCTTTCCTCCACTGCGTCTGACACACCGACACCGACCAATTGCACTGACGGCGAGCACGCTGTCGCGATCAATGACCGTGCCTTTGACTATTACCAGCTCCCGGGCACGCCACAGTTAATTGCAGATGACGGCCGGGATATTCCCTTCAGCGCCCTCACCAGTGATGATGCGCTGGCCCGCTTCATGAATACCCCCATAAAGGAGCCTGGCAATGACCACCGGTAATACCCAGCCTGTTGATAAACAAAGAGTCAGACAGATAACACAGTCCACCTGGATAGACGATTACCTGCTGGCCCCGGCCACCGTACAGGCGGGGCTTGTGGTTATTCTGGTGCTGACATTCCTGCGTACCTGGATACTGCTCCCCGGCGTTTTCGCCACGTCTACCGTGACGGCCGCTTCCATCCAGGTGGGTTTCTCTCCGGAAGGCACCGCGCAGCAGGTCGTTCTCAATACCATCAATGCCGATTTGGGGCTACGCCTTAAATAAGGACATAACATGAGCAGAACACGTTTTATATTATTATTAGCCTTTGTCACCATTATTGTGGCTTCCGGTATAAGTCTTTTGGGCGTTGAGGTAGTTAAATCAACCGGTAATGACGAATTTTGCGGGGCATGTCATGAGATGCAGCCGATGGTAAAAACGTATCAGCAGGATACTCACGGAGGAAATAATCCACATGGATTCAGCGCAGAATGCGTGGATTGCCATTTGCCGCATACCAGTACGGTTGGTTACTTACTCTCTAAAGGTGTACAGGGCACCAATGATGTGATCAAAAAAACCTTTACTGACACGTCTGATATTAACTGGCTGGAAAACCGTAAAAAACGTGAATCATACGTTTATGACTCCGGCTGTCTTGAGTGCCACAACCAGTTACTGGATAAGACGAAAGCAGATAACCCTAAATCGCTTGAAATGCACAAACTCTACAAAGACATGAGCAACAAAAACCCTGTACTCAAATGCGTATCCTGTCATGTCACAGTAGGTCATGCGGGCTCATTACGGGGTGAATTAAACCAGACCGCTCCTGAGTATAAATTTCTTAAAGAGAGGCTTTCAGACGAAGCCAGACAGGTTAAATAATTTCAAGATATGACGTAAAACCCCGTCCTTCAGGGCGGGGAGTCATCCGGGCATACTGCTGGAGGCTGATTATCTACCCCCTCGTTACCGGTGAGCCTGAATAAAGCACTCGGCGACGCGCATTATCTGAAAACCTTGTGCCGTTTTATTATCCCTTTCTTACACCCTCTTATCGCCGGTTCTGCGCACCCCGTCCCTCATACCGACAGCTAAAAACACCCGATGTACAAAAATGTCGCTTTAGGTTTGTGGTACCATCGAAAAATCAACGTTCAGGTCAGTATCGATGAAGAAGAAAAACAGCACACCCACGCCACATGATGCGGCATTCCGGCAGTTTCTGGCACAGCCAGAGATAGCCCGCGACTTTATGGAACTCCATCTTCCGGCCGAACTGCGCGCCATCTGTGACCTCAGTACGCTGAAGCTCGAGTCAGGCTCTTTTGTCGAAGATGACCTTCGCCAGTATTTCAGCGATGTGCTTTACAGCCTGGAAACGGCTGAAGGAACCGGATATGTGCATGTTCTGATAGAACATCAGAGCTCGCCGGATGTTCACATGGCCTTTCGCATGACCCGATATGCCGTCGCCGCGATGCAACGCCATCTCGATGCTGGCCATAAAAAACTGCCGCTGGTGATACCAGTATTGTTTTATGTGGGGAAACGCAGCCCGTATCCCTACTCCACCCGATGGCTGGATGAATTTGATAACCCCGAACTGGCGGGTAAAGTTTACGGCGGAGCTTATCCGCTGGTTGACGTGACCGTCATTCCGGATGATGAAATAATGAATCATCGCAGCATGGCGGCACTGACGTTGCTGCAAAAGCATATCCATCAGCGTGACATCGCCACGCTGACCGATCGTCTGGCCACGCTGTTGATGGCAGATTACCTCTCTTCACCCCAGGTGATTGCGCTGATACACTATCTACTACAGGCAGGCGAGTCAGCTGACTCCGAAGCCTTTGTTCGCGAACTGGCACAGCGTGTGCCGCAACACGGAGACGCACTCATGACCATCGCACAACAGCTTGAACAGAAAGGCATCGAGAAAGGACGCCTTGAAGGTATCCAGATCGGCGAAGAGAAAGGCCGGAATGAAGGCAAACTCGAAGGCGAGCGTGAAGCCACCCTGAAAATAGCCCGTACTATGCTGAAGAATGGCCTCGACCGCACCAGCGTCATGAAGATGACCGGCCTGACCGCTGACGAACTGGAACAAATCCGCCATTAATCGGCCTGTTCCCCGGAATATAACCCCGTCGGTTCGGTGCTGACGGGGTTTTCTTTAGAATACTCCTCACGTACTCATGTGAATTAGCTCAAAGCTGACCTGACAGTTTTCACCAGTGTCGGGCACTTCACCTCACTGGTTGTCAAATAGACGCAACGCGACATTTTAATATCAAAAATCAGGTATCGGAATGAGTAACCTGTTATAGCCAATGTTAAAGTTTATTCGACGACATACAGCATTCAGGGAAAGAAAATGAAGAAAATTTTGAAACCTTTTTTTCTCATCTCCGCATTGGTACTGGCAGTCATGCCTCTGGCTCACTCCAGCGAAAATGGTGCAGATACGATAATGAAGATTCACAGTGCGTTTGACTACCAACAGACCCGGGAACGTCTGCTTCAGGCGGTTTCAAAGAATGGTCTGGTATTATTTGGTGAATTTGATCATGCAAAAGCAGCGCGTGATGCAGGTCTTGGCATGCCGCCAACCACCGTTCTGGTATTTGGTAACCCAAAGGGTGGAACCCCTTTAATGCTGGCTCATCCTGACCTTGCTCTGGATTTACCGTTTCGGGTGCTTGTCAGCCAGCTCCCTGATGGGCAGGTTAATGTCAGTTATCATCCGGCAGAAGAGCTCCAGCGTTATGGCCTCGATGCAACCTCAGTACAAGCGCTGAAAAAACTTGAGCAACTCGTCCAGAAAAGTATTCAACCATAGACTGTCACAGGCAGGCGAGCCAGCTGACTCCGAAGCCTTGGTTCGCGAACTGGCACAGCGTGTGCCAATCGTGGACATGCGGCTAAGTAAGTAAACTCTCTAAGGACATCACTGTTCCTGTAAAAGAATATCTGGCCTGAATATAAACTACTCGATACTCTGAAATACTTTGTATTTTTTGTGAACAGGAAAAAGTATGCTTAGTACATTACCCGATTTACACAGAAGTTTTGCAGAGCAACTCAAGCTTAAATTTCAGTCTGATTCGCGGATTCACTCCCTTCTCGCTGGCGGCTCGATTATTCATGGCGGATTTGATAAATACTCCGATCTCGATTTTGTCGTTGTCGTAGACCCTCTCCACTATGACGAAATCATGGCACAGCGTAGGGAGTTCGCCGGAACATTAGGCCATCTGCTCAATGCCTTCACCGGGGAACATGTCGGAGAGCCTCGCCTGCTTATATGTCTGTATGGACCTGAACTCCTTCATGTCGATCTGAAATTTGTCACACTGGACATGCTCACTCAACGCGTTGAGGAGCCTGCAGTGTTATTTACCCGTGATAATCTTGATCTGGAGCGACAGCTGGCAAAATTTCGTGCTCACTGGCCTGACATGACGCCGGAATGGTTTGAGTCCCGGGCCTGGATCTGGCTGCATTATGCCGTGGTTAAACTGGGAAGGGGGGAACTCTTTGAAGCGATTGGTATGCTGTCGTTCTTCCGCGAGCAGGTGCTGGGGCCCATGCTGTATCGTCGAGCAAATCTTCCGCAACGCGGGGTTCGCCGCATTGAATTACTCAACATTGATCCTGATGGCCTGCTGACTTCCACGCTGGCAACGCACGATCGTGACTCCGTCAGCATGGCCATCAGAATGGCCGCTGATGCTTATATCAATCTGCGTGCTGATGCTCTGCCCGAAAATATTGCAGACGATGCGGCACGTCGGGCGGTCCTTGCCATGCTGAAAGAGTATTCTGACAGGGGTTAAATCCATACTCCGGCGCTTACCAGCATCATGAAAATGACAGGCCTGACATCTGGACCAAATCCGCCATTAATCGGCCTGCTACACTGAATACTGCCCGCCAGTTCAATACTGACGGGGTTTTCTTTAGCGTGTGCCTCACGTACTCATGGGTATTAGTTCAAACTTGATCTGACAGTTTTCAACGGTATCACACAATCAAATCTGACAGCCTGTTTACGACTCTGAACTACCTAGCTGATCAACTGCATTTCTCCAGTCTTTAAAACCGTGAAATGATGCTACAAGCTCCTGTGATTGAGTGGTTTTTACAACAATTCCCTTTGTTGACAAGGTGTTTTTCATGAGTTTTGCATGCATCTTTAATTGTCGAACATTCAGAGGTTCATTAACGATGAAACCATCGAGGGCCAGAAGAATTTCAACGCCTTGATCCTGTAAATCAAATCGTCTTATACGTTCCATCAAAAGTTCTTTAGACATTTAGTTACCTTTAAGAACAGGCGTTAACTCATGGGGCGCAGCATCAGCCAGTCCCCCACTACGCGAAATGTAAACTCCGTTCTGACAATCTATCCTGGACGATAAGTATTCTTGCCAGGTTCTGGCTTGTTCCTGTCATCAGTGGCGGCTGCGTCTTCACGCTTAAGTGAGGCCAGGTACGTTTCCTCGTCCATGATTCGATGCGTGAAAACTGGCTGTTCTGAGCTTGGCTCTGGTCTTTCATAGCCAGCCTTCACTCGCTGCTGTGGATCTGTCAGCGGAAGAGGATTTGAGCCCCCTTCATTAAACCATTGAACCACATCACAGGCTGAATTAACAAACCTTCCATCCCCGCTAAACACCAGTTTCTCGCCCGACTTTTCCTCAGCGATAAGCATTGCATCTGAGATATGAATCCCATCTTCCCGATAAGGATCTGCGATCTCGATACGTTCCCCCGAATCCTGGATAACGACATGGCCATCCTGCAGATACTGGATAACCCCGTCCCTGTTAACCCGGGATTCAAACCCATCGATATTAACCGTCGCAATATCATCAGCAACCGCACATACAATGGCATTCTCTGACAATCCAGGCGTCCGTTGCTTCTGTTTGAGTTTATACGCACGTCCGCGCAGTCGGGATATTGCCGCCTGATCCTGAGCGGCTGCCTGACGTTCTACCCACTGCCAGTAGCTCAGTCGCCTGTTCTCCGGCCGGGAATAGAATTGTGTTTTTTCCGCTTTGACTTTATCGCGCAGCATCTCAAACTCTTTCTGTCTCTCCAGCTCAAGAGTGCGGTAGATAAGTTTCCGAATCAGAGGATCGTCAAAAACATACCGGACCTGCTCTTTCTTCCAGGCATAGCGATTCGACAGAGCCCTGAACTGAACGCCCGAATCTGTATCCGGCATCTTTGGTCGAACCCAGGCATTTTTGTATGCCTTATACCGGGCATCCAAATCTTCCCGCGCAACCGCACGGGCCAGACGACGTTCGCTGCGGGCCCCCTGATCGCGGACCGAGCATCTGCATGGTGCCGTTCTGCCCGACAACCACTTCGGTGGTGTATTTGTCCTGACCGGACTGATCGGTCCATTTGCGGGTGCGTAACTGGCCCTCGATGTAGACCTGAGCGCCTTTACGCAGATATTCACTGGCAATTTCAGCGAGCTTGCCAAAGACGACAACACGGTGCCATTCGGTGTGTTCGCGCATCTCCCCGTCTGCCTTGTCACGCCATGTTTCTGACGTGGCGAGGGTAAGATTTGCCACCGCGCCCCCGTTGGGCATGTAACGCACTTCCGGGTCCTGTCCCAGATTCCCGACTAAGATCACTTTGTTAACGCCGCGTGTTGCCATCATGTTGCTCCCTGAAGCCTCTGGCTTCTTTCTGGTGTATTTCCCTCTGCCGGTTTTCTCCGGGGTGAGGGGCTTTTCGTGGGAAGACGTCAGCGGCAGGCGCGGCGGTAAAGTCCACAGGGGACGCGTTCATTTTTTTAGCCGTCCCTTTGAGGCGAAAAAAATTAATGCGGCCAGCGTTCACGCGACCTGTTGACTTTTCCGTCCCCTGACGCAGGCTGCCCCGCGAAAAACACAGCACCCGGGACCTGGAGTAAAGGAAGGACACCAGGAAAAAAGCCAGATTCATCTGGCTTCCTTAGCGCCGGCAGCCCCATCGCCGGCAGTGAGAGCGGCGTGACCGCAAGGTCACAGCAAGCGTGATGTTGACATTGCGACAGCCTGGGATGGAAACCCGCTGCCCTTCGGGCACTGCCCGAAGGGCCGGGCAGAGACAGCGCAGCTGGCTCGGTGCGCAGCATGACAGCCCCGGTTCCCGCCAGGGAAGTCGCCCGGCGTCTGCGAAATCTGTCAGGAAATATCAGCAGCAGAATGAAAAGGAACAGGAACAGAAAACAGCGCCATACAGAACGAAAGAGAAAGAATGTTCCCGACAGGCAGCCCGGTAATGGAAACAATAAGGAGACGCGGATGGAAGGAGGCGGCGCGAAGCGCGGCCCCCTTCAGCGCCGCAGGCGCGCGGCCTTTTACGGTGCGGCCAGACGGAGGCATAATCCCCCGCCCGGCTCACTGCGCCCGTCAGTTCTGAATTCTGAGCAGGACGGTACCGCACGCTGCCTGTTCGTCGCGTCCGGTAGCTGGCCCGCGCGAATCCAACGTTCATCAGGAAAAACTTCAATGTGGTTCTGGAGAGAACGGTCCGGGAACTCAATGGAGAAAGCTGTATGTCCCTGGAGGAAGCACCGCCCCCCAAACAGCAGATAGTCTGCAGCAGAAGCTTTGGAGAACGAGTCACGACTTATGAAGCGATGCGGCAGGCAGTCTGTCAGCACGCTGAACGTGCCGCCGAAAAGCTACGCGGCGAGCGTCAGTTCTGCAGGCATATTGCCGTGTTTGTGAAAACATCGCCATTCGCCGTAACTGAGCCCTACTACGGTAATATGGCCAGTGAAAAACTGCTCATCCCCACGCAGGATACACGGGACATCATTGTCGCTGCCGTCAGAGCTCTGGACAGGATCTGGGTGGATGGTCACCGTTACGCAAAGGCAGGCTGTATGCTGAACGATTTCACGCCGACCGGGGTATCGCAGCTTAATTTGTTTGATGAAGTACAGCCGCGGGAACGGAGCGAGCAGTTGATGCAAGTCCTGGATGGAATAAACCATTCAGGACTTGGGAAAGTCTGGTTTGCGGGACGCGGGATTGCGCCAGAATGGCAGATGAAGAGAGAAATGCTGTCGCCGGCATATACGACCCGTTGGTCGGATATTCCCTGCGCATCACTCTGAGTATCAGATAAATTTCTTCATTTTTTCCCGCGCCAGCTCGAGGCGCTGCTTTTCCTCATCCTCTATAACTTCCGGCTGGGGAGTTTGTATGACCTGACCCGTCCCCATTTCAGCGAGAATATCCCGAATGTCGGCACGGGATGGTTTCCACCCCGTAGTCTGGCTAATTAACCCGACCAGCTGGTCAGCACTGAAATCTCTGTCCAGCAACACAGCAAGTAAACCAGGAAGCCTCGGATCAAGCTGATGCAGAGCCAGTCCGGAGATAAATGCCCTCCGGTATAGCTCCCCTCTCTCATTCCGCGGTACAGACTCAATTATGTCTAAGGATATATTGTCTGCCGCCTGATCCGGATGAAGATAGACTGTAAACTTCTTCCGCTCATCGCCCACAGAATTACTCCCCTTTAAATGCCGCGATAGCTTCCACAAGTGCTGTTTGTGGTGAATCCATCATCACGACTTTCGGACCAAGGTGATGCCATGCGGCCTTAACCGCGGCTTCGATCAACGGTGCACCACCGCCAATAATGTAAACCCGGTTAACGTGGCGGAATCCGGCAAGGTCATCAACTACACGCTCACCCAGACTTGCGATAGCACTTTCAATAGTATCCAGCACCAGTGGTATTTTGCTTTCGTCATTCACAACCTGACGTACAAAATCAGGGTCTTTACGCTGTTTGATTAGCTCATTAGCAACCATCGAACTGGTATCACTGGAGGCCATTTTAAGCGCAGTCAGTGCTGCACTGGTTACCATAGACACACCAATTTCTGCATTCCCGTGAATTGCGCTGACTGAGTCGAACTGACCAACGATAAGTCCAACGTCAAGACTGGTGCCCCCCAGATCAATCACAAGAGATTTTTCAAAGGGTCCTACATTGTCTTTTACCAGTTGGGCAAAAACGGCAGGCAGGGACTCAGGCATAACTTCAACGTGTTCAATGGTAAACACTTCGCCCTTGTTGAGTTTTACTGGTCGCATCAGGTTGTCAATTTTACGCTGAATGTTCAGCTCATTTTTCTGGCACTCTTTTGTATAGAACTCGCTGATGGGCAAAGTCACTGTTAAAGAGACCGGCTGCGGTTTTAATCCGCTGTTCAGAAGACCATGATGCACAGCGAGGACATTCACATCGGTATACTGATACTCAATATGAGTAGTCAGGATGGATTCGTTACTGACTTCATCATAAGTGTACTTTTTGCCTTCCAGTTCATAGTTAAAGGTCTGGCGTGCGCCCATCCCTTCTACTTTCCAGCCCTGACGGAATGAGTTGGAAGACAAACCTGTCTTCAATTTACCTTTATCTGCGAACCATGCGAGCTTTACTGTGGTAGAGCCATCATCACAAGCAATATTCATACTATCTCCATTGATACTCAAATTGAGTATTTATACCTAACCCATGTCATTCAGGTGCGAGCGGAAGGCCCTTAAATCGAGCGTTAATACTCAATCTGAGCATTTGCCGCACATCCATTGATACTCATTTTGAGTATCATAACGCATTTTCATAGCAGCAATCTAGCATAAAGATAGCTTTCAGATAGCAGCAATCAAAATTCTAGATTGCGTTATGATTGCTGCAATATTGCAGCAAGATATTATAATTAAAAAGATAGCAGCTATCATGCTGCTATCTTGATTAATACCCTTTCTGTGCCTTGTAGGCGATAAGCGCGTTCTCAAGGACTTCGACCAGTTTGATACCTTCGCGATCTGCAATGTCACGAATCTCATTATCAAATTCAGGGGTTACCCTGGTCGCAAAAGGAATAATACGGTATGTTTTTCTGGCTGAACGGCCATCACGACGGATGTACGGCGCGGAGTTGCTCACCTGAGTCGTCGCCGGTGTCGTTGTTTCAGGTACAGAAGAAGCCGGTGACACGGGTACAGTTTGCTCAGCGGCAGACTGCTCAGTAACGACGACAGCTACAGGTGCCACTTCCGGTGAATTAAGGCTGGTCGCAACCTCTTCTGGTCCCGGAGGAGACCCCAGATTTTTTCGCGCTCTATTTTTAAGTTTTGACGCATCTGCCATTACTATTCTCCAATCTTGTCTATAAGCGACTGTATAACTTCATCGGCATTTTGTTTAAGTCGCTTATAGCGAGTTTCCGTCACTGCTAAACCCGCATTCATAGCCTGCCGATAGGCAGGAAACTCATACAAACAACCGGCTAATGTTTCATAGCCCGCTTCACTTATATATGCCCTGGCTTCAGCCTCTTCTGCCTCGGTACCCACACGGCTTAACGAAAAGACTAACTTGGAGCGAGGGATGCCATCTTTAACGAGAGCATTGAATACCTTAATTGCAGGTATTAAATCATCGAGCGAAGCCCCTGTCGGTTGAACAACGAGATCAGCAACTTTGGCAATCTCCAGGGTTCCCTTACTTGCTCGTGCGGGCCCATCAAGGATCAGAAGGTCTACATCACCTGCTGATTCGATAGCCTGCTTTGCTGTCCCAAACAACTCAACTGAAGCAGCAGGGGGTAAGCCGGCAGCCAGACGGCGACGATGCCAGTCCGAACTGGTTGCCTGCTCAAGGTCTAAGTCTGCGAGCTTAGTTTTAATACCGCTGTTGGTTGCTTCGCGGGCCAGTGCTCTGGCCTTTGTGCTTTTACCAATCCCGCCTTTCTGCGATATAAATCCAACTATCCAGGCCATAAAGCCCTCCGGTATTGCTGCAAGATTGCAGCATACTTGATTTAGGACCTCCACAGCAGAGGTCAATATCTGAGCATCAATCTAGCATCTTGCAGCTAGATTGCAACATAAAAATCATGCTGCAAGATTGCTACTTGATTGAAGCATTATAGAAGCAATCCAGACAGTACGGAACTGATGAAGAATTCAGGTACTACAGTCTAATGCGTTAAAAATCGAAACTGCAATCTTTCTGAAGCCTTTCTGCAATCTTGCAGCTATATTGCAGAAAGATTAAAACTATAATAACGTCGGTAGTCTGGAGCTTCTAGCTAAATGAGTTCTGGAAAATCGAGATACGGATAAGCGGAGAATGAATATGAATTTGTAAAAACAGACCTTTGTCCTATCAGTTTTTGTAAGCCTGCTTCAGCTATTCCTGATAGGAACCTATTTCACATATAAGCAGGGGTTTGCTTATTTCTGGGTCTCAAGTGGATTGGCCGTTCTCATCCTCGGTGTCGGGATTGTTAATGCAATATTTTCATGGAATGACATCAGCCGCCGTTCTGTGTGAATCCCATCTTAGTCGTTCGGTTTCCTCAGCGGCTGTGCCGTTCTGCTGGTAGTGGATAGGGCTAGCCCAGTATGTCATATTGAGGGATTGTTATGTCGTTACGCCACTCAAAACATAAGTTTATACTTCTGATGCTAGCGGTGCTGGTTGGCTTCAGTGCATGGGTGATGATTCTCATGTATAAGGTCGGGATGCCGTGTGGTTTGCCGTTTGAAAAAACATACAGTGAAGCCTTGCTTTGCCCCACGCCCTCAGATAGTTCATCACTTTGACTAGTCCTGATATAGGTTGACAGTTTTTTGTCTGTAAAACGCCTGATGAACA
>OJYG01000180.1_pt1 | contig 31058 bp, 34 predicted proteins | sample 1600841 | NCBI WGS metagenome assembly OJYG01 (sample SAMN04436709, study PRJEB24849) | human gut metagenome | biome: human gut; feature: NICU; material: stool | host: Homo sapiens | place: USA: Saint Louis, MO | collected 2010-09-09
CCGTGGCGGTGATGATGCTGATGGCGCTGTCGTTCATCTTTGGCCCACTGCGTAGTGTGCCGATGGGCGTGCGCGTGGTGACGGGGATTAGCTTCGGCTTCGTCTTTTACGTTCTCGACCAGATTTTTGGCCCGCTGACGCTGGTATACGGCATTCCGCCGATTGTCGGCGCGCTGCTGCCGAGCGCGTCTTTCTTCCTGATTAGCCTCTGGCTAATGCTGCGTAAGTCGTAATCACAGTAATCGTAGGCCTGATGGCGCTGCGCTTATCAGGCCTACCATGACCCGTAGGCCTGATAAGTCCTTTCCGCCGCCATCCGGCAGACCGCCTGGTATTCCTCGAATGATGTAGTGCGTAACCTGACGCGTGGCGCTTTTGGCTACGCGTTAAGCTCAGGCAAGCTGCGGGAAAAAGTAGATCAAAAAATTTATAACGTGCTGCCGTGATAAATCTGATAACCCAAATCAATCGTATTATGGTTGAGATCGTTATTTTTAATTTTGTTGAGCAACATCTGCGCGGCTCTGCGCCCGATCTCAAAACGAGGGGTAATTACGCTGGCGAGGCTCGGTATCATTTGCCTGCCCATCTCCAGACCGTGGAAGCCGGCGATGGAGATCTGCTCCGGTACGGCCAGTTGACGCTCGCGGCACCACAGTAGAGCGCCCATTGCGATATCGTCATTTGTACAAAAGACGCCATCCACGTCCGGGTGCGCAGTAAGCGCATCACGCATTAGCTGTATCCCCAGATGGATAGAGGAGATAGCGCGTGGATTGATGCGCAACGGCGCCAGCCCCCGGCGCGTCATCGCATCGCAGTAGCCGTGATAACGCTGCTCATCTCGGATATCGTCTTTTGAACCCAGATAGAGGATTTTTCGCCGCTGGCGTTTATCCAGCATGGTGCTGACCATATCAAAGGCGGCCTGACGGTTATCAAACCCCACCTCCATATCTAAGCGATCACCCTGGATGTCCATGAGTTCTACAATCGGAAGGGTAGCTGAGCGCAGGAATTTGACGGTTCTGAGGGTATGATATTTTTCTGAAAGAATAATGCCGTCGATATTGTAAGACAGTAAATTGATAACGGACTCTTCTTCCGAATCGCGATTGTAATTGTAATTCGCAATGAGAGTTTGGTAGTTATGACCCGACGTTACGGATTCAATCCCGGCAAGAATGTCGGCAAACAACTGGTTCTGGAAAGAGGGGATCAGCACGCCCAGAGTGTAACTTTGCGCGTTTAACAGCATAGCTGGCGCGCGATTTGGTATGTAGTTAATTTCCTCCATGATCTGCGCAATACGCTCGCCGGTTTCCCTGGCGACTTTTTTCGGCGAGCGGATGTAACGGCTCACCGTCATTTTTGTCACGCCAGCAAGCGTAGCGATATCCTGCAAAGAAATTCTGTGATTCCTCATGTTTTCTCCAGTACCGGGGGCGGGAACGTCGCCCCCATGGTTAATTGGGCTGCGGATGATGAATTAATGCAGAACCGCATTCAGCGCCAGTACGCCCAGCAACCCCATGACAGAAATCAATGTTTCCATAACGGTCCAGGTGCGTAGGGTTTCCCCGACGCTAAGATTAAAATACCCTTTAAACAGCCAAAAACCGGGATCGTTAACATGTGATGCAATAACGCTTCCCGCGCCTGTCGCCAGTACCATTAACGCCGGATCGGCGTGGGTTACGTTAATAATCGGCAATACGACGCCCGCTGTGGTTATCGCAGCCACGGTCGCGGAACCTAACGCAATACGCAGCACGGCGGCTACCGTCCAGCACATTAATAACGGAGATAGCGAGGTGCCGGTCATTAATTGCGAGATATATTGACCCACGCCGCTATCCACCAGCACTTGCTTAAACGCGCCGCCGCCCGCGATGATAAAAACAATCATCGCAATAGCGCCAATGGACTCGCCGACGATATCCATCACCTGCTCAACCGTACGTCCGTTGCGTCGGCCCAGCGTAAAAATGGCGATGATAATGGCAATAAACAACGCCACTGCTGGATTACCGATAAATTCGAAGAAAACCCGCACGGCATTCGTTTTTGGCAGCGTGATTTCACATACCGCTGCGATGGCCATCAGAATGACCGGGATCACGGCGGCAAAAATACTGTTCCAGAATGACGGCATCTCTTCTTCACTGAATAGGTGAGGATTAAATAGTCCTTCAGGTGGCGCTTTTTCAAAGCGCGCCAGCAATTTTGAAAACAGAGGGCCGGCAACAATCACGGTCGGTATGGTAATGATTAACCCATACAGCAGGGTCGTACCGAGATTTGCCTCAAAAATTGTCGCAATAGCGGTAGGGCCGGGATGCGGCGGCAGGAAGCAGTGCGTAACGGATAAGGCGGCGACCATTGGAACCCCGACATACAGCAATGGCAGTCCCGATGAGGCCACAATCGTAAAAACGAGCGGCAACAGCAGTACGAATCCGACTTCAAAAAACATTGCCAGGCCGACGATAAGCCCGGTGATCACCAGCGCCCATTGCACGCGTTTTTTGCCGAACGTATTAATGAGCGTCGTCGCAATGCGCTGCGCGGCGCCGGTATCGGAAATTAATCTTCCCAGCATCGCGCCAAAACCGAGGATCATGGCGAGTCCGCCCAGAGTACCGCCAATTCCGTTTTGTATGGAGTGCAGGACGTCTTGCGCGCCCATCCCTTCGGCAAATCCCACCACGGCGGCAACCAGAACAAGGGCGATAAAGCCGTTAACTTTAAAGCCAATCATTAAGACCAACAGCAGCGCAACGCCTGCCGCAATAATTATTAATGGCATATTCGTCTCTCTTATTAGCGCCAAAATAGCAGCGCTTACGCGCTGCGTCGTATTTCCCTGGTCAGACGGCAACCAGCATACCGCCATCGACAAACAGCAGATGTCCGTTAACAAAGTCGGAGGCTTTTGACGAGAGAAACACCGCTGCGCCAATAAGCTCCTGGGGATCGCCCCAGCGTGCGGCAGGCGTACGTTTGCATAGCCAGGAGGTGAAGGCTTCATCTTCAACCAGCGCTTTGGTCATCTCCGTTTTGAAGTACCCCGGCGCAATACCGTTGACCTGGATATTATGACGCGCCAGTTCCACGCACATGCCGCGAGTCAGCATCTTCACGGCACCCTTCGACGCGGCGTATGGCGTAATCGTGTCGCGGCCCAGCTCGCTTTGCATCGAACAGATGTTGATCACTTTTCCTGCCTGCCGCGCCACCATACGGCGCGTAACGGCCTGAGAGACGAGAAAAACCGCGGTCTGATTTACGGCGATGACGTCATTCCACTCCTGCTCGGGAAACTCAGTAAACGGATGACGGCGCTGGATACCGGCGTTATTTATCAGGACGTCAATGACGCCGATATCTTTTTCGATATGTTCAACCGCAGCTTCAATATCCTGTTTATGGGTGACATTAAAAGGAGCGGCAATAGCCTTTATCCCTTCCTGCTGAAGTTTCGTCACGGCTGTGTCGGCGCGCTCCGGAGTAATATCGTTAACAATAATGCGCGCGCCATAGCGACCAAGACCGGTCGCCAGCAAATAACCAATTCCCTGAGCGGCTCCGGTGATAAGGATATTTTTACCTGCCAGTGAAAAAAGATCGTTCATGATAGTGTCCCTTATTTTACTTTCTCAGAAAACGAGCTGAACTTTTGCCGCCTGTGTTTTGTCTCCGGCAAAGATCAGCGCCGCTTCCAGGTCGGTAAATGGATATTCCGCGCTCAGTAACGGCAGCGGATTGATAACGCGGTTGGCAAGCCAGGAAACCGCAGTATTAAATTCGGTAGTAAAACGGAAAGAGCCTTTCAGGGAGATCTCTTTGCTTATTACCATCATCATCGGGAAGTTGGGAACTGCGCCGCCCATGCCAACCTGCACCATCACGCCTTTGGCCCGTGTGACTTCCAGACACGTTGAGATTGAGGAAGGATGCCCAGAGACTTCAAAACTGATATCGAAATACCCTTTTTCTGCTTTCCAGCCATCAAGAGAATCATGCTGTGGGTTCACCAGCGTATCCGCGCCCATCTGCCGGGCCAGCGAGAGAGAACGGGTACTGATATCGGCACATACCACTTCCGCCGCGCCCAGCGTTTTTACCGCGCTAACAATCAGGCAGCCGATAGGGCCAATGCCGGAGATAAAGACGCGTTTGCCCTGCAGATCGCCCGCCTCATGAGCCGCATGAATGGCAACCGCCAGCGGTTCGGCAAAGGCCATGGCTTTTTCGTCTGCCTGTTCCGGCCAGGGAATGCACTGAGCGGTATCGACAGCTTTAAATCGGGTAAAACCGCCATCGACATGCGGAAAATACATGGCGCTGCCAAAGAAACGCATTTCAGTACAGTGGTTTTCTTCATGCTGCAGACAGTATTTGCAATGACCGCAAGGCTTCGATGGATTAATCGCTACCGGTTGTCCTTCACGTAATAAATCTGAGTCGCTATGAACGATTTTGCCAATCACTTCATGACCTAAAATCATTGGCGCTTTTACTGTAAAATTGCCGACTTTGCCTTCCTGATAATAATGTAAGTCAGACCCACAAATGCCGCCTCGGGTAATTTGTACGAGTGTTCCTTTATTATTCCATTCAATATTTTGTTCCGTAACGGCAACAGCACGCTTACCCGCAACAACGCAGGATTGAGTTTTTACTTCCATAAATTCCTCACTGGTCAGGTAGTTACCCTGAACGCATTTAAGCGGTTTTATTTGTCATTATTTGTGACTTATGTCACGCTGGAAAATTGTTACACTACAATGTTACGCATAACGTGATGTGCCTTAGAGTTCTTCTCTATGGAAATTAAAAAACGTGAAATTGTCGAACGTAGAGGCGTAATATTGTGGAGTGGAATATGACTCAGAGGTATTTAAATGGCCGGGGAAAGCTATATTTTAATGGGTGTTTCAGGTAGTGGTAAGTCTTTAATAGGCAGCAAAATTGCAACATTATTTTCTGCGAAGTTTATTGACGGCGATGATCTCCATCCGGCGAAAAACATTGATAAAATGTCTCAGGGAATACCGTTAACTGATGAAGACCGCTTACCCTGGCTGGAACGATTAAATGACGCTTCATACAGTCTTTATAAAAAAAATGAGACGGGATTTATTGTCTGCTCGTCATTAAAAAAACAGTACCGCGATATTTTACGTAAGAGTAGCCCTAACGTACATTTCCTGTGGCTGGATGGCGATTACGCTACTATTCTGCAGCGAATGCAGCGTCGTGCCGGGCATTTTATGCCGCCAGACCTGCTGCAAAGTCAGTTTGATGCGCTGGAGCGACCCTGTGCCGATGAACATGATATTGCGCGTATCGATGTTAATCATGACATCGAGCACGTGACGGAGCAGTGCCGACTGGCTGTACAGGCTTTTCGTCAGGCACTCAGCGCTTCCTGATCATTGTCAAAGCGCTGAGTCAGGCGGTCAGAAGTCAGCTTTTAGCACTACACGATAGCGGGCTTTGCCGTCGCGAACGTGCTGAATAGCTTCGTTGATTTGTGACATTGCGAACAGTTCCGTGGTGGGTGCGACTTTGCTGCGTCCGGCGAATTTCATCAGTTTGCGAAGTTCATATGGCGTTCCGGTTGCCGAGCCTGAGATACTGCGATCGCCGGCAATTAATGTAAACGCCGGTACGGGCAGCGGCTTCAATACCGCCCCAACGGTATGGAAGTTGCCGCCATAGGTCAGCGCTTCGAAGTAGGGCTGCCAGTCGAGATCGACGTTGACCGTGTTAATAATGAGATCGAACTGGCCCGCCAGTGCTTTTAACGCTTCCGGATCGCGGCTGTTCACCACGTTATTGGCCCCCATCGCCAGCACTTCCTGCTCTTTCGATGGATTGGAGCTGAACGCGGTGACTTCGCAGCCCATTGCGTGTAACAGCTTTATGGCGATATGCCCCAGCCCGCCAATACCGATGACGCCAACGCGGCTGGTAGCAGTAATATGGTGCATCAATAGCGGTTTAAAGACCGTAATGCCGCCACATAACAGCGGGCCTGCGGACGCCATATCTATATTCTCCGGAAGAGGAATTACCCACTGCCAGCCCGCGCGAAGCTTCTCGGCAAAACCGCCACGATTGAGGATAGTGGGCACTGCGCCTTCCTGGCAGTTAATTTGATTGCCGCTGATACAGGCATCGCAGTGTCCGCAGCTGCGCGCCGTCCAGCCGATTCCAACGCGCTGGCCGACTTTTAGCCCCTTATCCTGTGCCGCGCTGCCGAGCGCGGCTACCCGACCGATGACCTCATGTCCGGCAACCAGAGGGTATTGAGAGAACCCCCATTCATTGTCGATCATCGACAGATCGGAATGGCAGATCCCGCAGTAGTCGACCCGTACCTCGACATCTTCCGGTTGGAGTTCTCCCGCATCATATTCATAGAGTTCGAGCTCGCCGCCCGCCTCTTTGGCGGCATAGCTTTTTATTATCGTCATTGTGTTTCCCTTAATGTGGTGTTGAACTGAAAAGTGTAGAGCATGGAGGCAAGGGACGCCCGGCGTTAATCTGCTGGAGAAGGCGGGAAGTAGCCTGATTATTCTATTTAATACTCAACGCTGCTGAAATTTTCAGCACTTAGCGAAACAGGTGTACGCTCGTGCTTGCATGGCGGCGTATGACAGGTATAATCCACAACGTTTTCCGCATACCTCTTCAGTGCCGAAGTGGCGAAATCGGTAGACGCAGTTGATTCAAAATCAACCGTAGAAATACGTGCCGGTTCGAGTCCGGCCTTCGGCACCATCGGAACATCAATAGACGTCAACGGACGTCTTTTTTTGTGCCTGAAATCCAGTATCCGCAAGGCTTTCCTCGATTTTCCTTTCAACAGAAGTCAATCTGAGTCAACCCACATCAAGTCGCTTGTGAGTATAGAACCGAGTATATATGCTGGTTCGATAATGGTTGTATACTCACAGCGGCACATGGAAGGAGAACTTTTATGGCTCTGACAGATATCAAAGTGCGTTCTGCAAAACCACAGGAAAAGGAGTATACCCTTGCCGATGGGGATGGCATGTTTTTGCTCATTCACTCTAACGGCTCAAAATACTGGCGGTTCCGCTTTCGCTTTGGTGGTAAGCAGCACCTGATGGCATTTGGGGTTTATCCTGAAACGTCACTGGCTGATGCTCGTCAAAAAAGGGAAGAGGCCAGAAAGCTTGTTGCTGCAGGCATCGATCCCCGTGAACACAAACGTGCAGTGAAAGAAGAGCAGACGAAAGAGGCTATTACCTTTGAGTCAGTTGCCAGAGAGTGGCACGCAGCAAATAAAAAATGGACAGAAGAACATAGCCGACGGGTGCTGAAGAGCCTGGAAGATAATTTGTTCCCAGCAATTGGGAAGCGGAGTATTGATAGTTTTAGTACGCGCGATCTCCTTGTCCCTATCAAAGTAGTTGAGGCTACAGGGCGTCTTGAAGTGGCTTCGCGTCTTCAGCAGCGTACCAATGCGATTATGCGTTATGCAGTGCAAAGCGGTTTGATCGATTACAATCCTGCTCAGGAGATGGCTGGGGCAGTTGCTTCAAGTAATCGTGTCCATCGACCAGCACTTGAACTGAAACGCTTACCTGAACTACTCCAGCGAATTGATAGCTACTCCGGACGACCTTTAACCCGTCTGGCTGTTGAGCTCACGTTATTAATCTTTATTCGTTCCAGTGAGTTGCGCTTTGCCCGTTGGCCAGAGATCGATTTTGAAAGGGCAATGTGGACAATCCCGGCAGAACGAGAAGCTATTGAAGGAGTGAAGCATTCGGAACGTGGCTCGAAAATGCGTACTCCTCATTTAGTGCCGCTTTCTCGTCAGGCACTGGCAATCCTTAAACAGGTTCATAAGCTTAGTGGCGAGCGCGATTTTGTTTTCGTTGGAGATCACAATCCTTGTAAACCGATGAGTGAAAATACAGTGAACAAGGCGCTGCGCGTGATGGGATATGACACTAAGATTGAGGTTTGCGGTCATGGCTTCAGGACCATGGCATGTAGCTCGTTGATTGAATCAGGGCTGTGGTCTAGGGACGCTGTTGAAAGGCAGATGAGCCATATGGAGCGTAACTCTGTACGTGCTGCTTACATTCATAAGGCTCAACACTTGGATGAGCGTAAAATGATGCTGCAGTGGTGGGCAGATTTTCTTGATGTAAATCGGGTGAAGGGCGTCAGCCCATTTGATTTTGCCAAGGAGAAATGAGCTATGGTAATGAGGTTATAGATAAGAGAGAATACTACTTTATCGCGGGTTTTTAGTGGCTGGCAGGTCTAGATGAGTAGAAAATTCAAGTAATCTACACTCACTCGACTTAAAGATGGGGCCTTTTAAAAGGTCCTGCTTTGATGCTTACTGGAATGATAACCGTCCTAATCGTTGGCGAGTTTGTTCCATAAGTCCTGAATCCATAGGTTTTCTCTCTCATTGATATTAAGTAGCACCCATAAATTTTATTCAAGGATAAGAGATAATGGCAAATTTTTCGGTAGCTGCGAGAACATTAATTCATTTAGGGGCGGAACTGATTACCTCAGATGAAGTTGCTATAAATGAACTTGTTAAGAATGCTTTTGATGCCGAATCTAAACGGGTTAGGATAAATGTATTCATACCTATTTCGCATTCGTTAATAGATGACTGCCTTGCAATACTCGACAATAGTAAAAAAGAGGAAGCTCTTCAAGATGATATTTTTCATATAAAGAAAATGTTAATTGAAAGTGTTTCTGAACCTTCTATTGCAGCCCAAGTAGAAGAGTTGTTGCTAAACTTAACTTCAGATTCTAGCAAGGATGAAGCAAAAAAAATAGTCGAGTCGATAAACTATATAACAATCGAAGATTCTGGTTGTGGAATGGATTTAGCGACACTTGAAACGGTATTTTTGGCAATAGGCACTCCCTCTAAAGTAAACTCTGAAAGTACAAAAGACTTAAATAGAAAAATCCTAGGCAATAAAGGTATTGGACGTTTAGCAATGATGAGACTTGGGGATATTGCCAACGTTACATCTTGGGTTGAACAAGGTAGTGCCCATGAAATTGAATTCGACTGGCGAATGTTTGACGATCCTGAAAAAATAATCACTGACATTGAATTTGAAATAAAACCGACCACTTGTCCAAGGCCAACACCTTCAGGGACTGTAATAAAGATAACAGCACTTAAAAGCTCTTGGACTGAAGAAAAAGTTCGCGAAAAGCTCGTGGGTGATTTTTTTAGAAGGTTACAAAACCCATTTGTGATGTCATTGGATGAAGGTAGCTCCGATAACACAAAAAAAAATAAAAAGAATAGAACTGTAGGCTTTCCAATAGATGTTCATATTAATGGAGGAACTCGAATACCTATCGAAGGTATGAAGAAAGTGTTAACAGATTTAGTTCAGGCTGATATGGAGCTCTGGTTTGATCCAAACGGGATTGGTGATACACCTGAAGTTATTCTCCGTACGAGTTTGACTGACTACCAACGTGGAAATGAACCTGAAAATACTAATAGAACAATAGAAGAAGTAACACATGTTTTAAATGTTAATTTTGAAGCACTTAAGAAAATTGGCCCCGTAAGAGCTACTATTAGATGGTTTAATAGAGAACGGTTACGCCAGCAAGCTACTTTGCATGGTAACTGGAAAGCAGCGAAGGCCGAATTAGATTTATGGTGTGGAGGAATAGCAATATATCGAGATGGTTTTCGCATTGGATTTTCTGGACAATCAACCGGCGAAGACTGGCTGGGACTAGATAGTTCTGCTCTTAAGAGAGGAGGTTTTGCTGTAAACCGTATTCAGACTGTCGGTGCGTTAGAGATTTCAAGAAAAGAAAATCCCGGTTTGGTTGATAGATCTAATAGAGAAGGATTGATTGAATCACCAGAATCCAACCTTGTAAGAGATATGCTGTCGAAATTTGCTATTGATGAACTTCGTCGCTACATCGGTCATGAAGGGCAAGAAGAGAAGAAAGCACGTCTAAATGATATAGTTGAAAGCGCTCCTGCAACTATACGCGCTCGGATACTGCAAGCTGAGCAAGGACTCACATCTATAAGGTCTAAGGTTCCCGCAGATGTTCAAGAATCAGTACAATCAATCGCAAATAATTTACACTTTATAAAAAATGAAGTAACTCGTTTTGAAGAGGCTAGCAAACTAGCAACAGAGAGACGTGAGGATATTCTTGAACTTGCTGGTGTTGGAACCGTAATGTCTGGTGTACTACATGAGCTTACTAGGACAACAGGCCACACTCGACAGCTGTTACAAAAGTTATCTAAAGATGAGTCTCCTGGTACTAAAGCTTTATTAACGAAGCTAGATTCGGAAATTAAAGCGATCAATACGCGACTTCGACAGTTAGATCCTTTAACACCTTCTGGAAGGCATCGCAAAGAAATATTTAATTTGTCAGCATTGCTGAATACTATATTAGAAGGGTATGGAGCTCGCTTTGAACGCCATAATATAATTCCAGAATTTAAAATCTCTGGAGCTGATGATACTCAACCTGTCGAAGTAAATATGGTCCGTGGTTTTGTTAGCCTTGCAATTGAGAATTTAATTACAAACTCGGTTTATTGGGTTCAGCAGGGGGGGAGAAGTGATCGTCGTATTACTTTAGAACTAGATGCAGAATCTAGGACATTAACTTTGCGTGATAATGGGCCAGGTATTTCTCCTGCAGATAAAGACAGAATTTTCACTGCAGGATTTACAATGCGACCTAAAGGGCAGGGTTTGGGTCTTTTCATTGCAGCTGAAGTGGCTACCTATCATGATGCGAGGCTTTTGTTGGACTCTGCTGATGAGGATGGCCGATATAGAGGTTTTGTCTTGGAGCTTCCAAAGGAATGATTATGGATATTCAAAAGTCATTTACTGAATCAAAAATTTTAAAAATAGCGATCGTTGACGACGATTTGTCCGATTTAATTACTATGGACGATCTGAATACTATAGATAATGATATTGCCAGTTTGCTTGGTGATCCATCCGATCCTGATTGTGAAAGTTACCATGAACTACTAGCATCTGAAGGCTATGATCTTGACGAAATAGAAGATCTTGCTCAACCTCTTTCAAATAAATCAATTAGAGAAAAAGCTCCTGAGCGTCTAAAAAATGCGGCAAATAAAATTATCGAATTTCGTTATGATAACGCCAAGCCAATTAGACGTGTTAAACAATTACTACTGGAAGCTGGCATTTTAGAGGATAATATTCATTATTATTTTAGCCCTGAAATACCTAATGAAGAGTTTTATGATCTTTTAGTGATAGATTACTTCTTGGTAAAAAATTCCTCCAAGCATACTTTACCTTTTATCAAAAAAATACTCTCAACTCATGAAAAGGCACCAAAGCCTTTACAAGTTATTCTGATGTCGACTTATGAGGCAGAGTTAAAAGCAGAATTCAGGAATATTCGTCCCGAGATAAGAACTTCAAGCTCAAGAATGAGAATCATGAGCAAACCAATGTCTGATGATGATTTAGTATACTGGCGCTCTGCTTTGTTCCAGTTATCTTCAGATCGACAATTTGTCGATGCAGTAGAAAAATTTGTTACTGAAACAATAAGTGGTTTTCAACATGCTGCACAAGAACAAGCTAAAAGATTATGGGAGCTTGATCTTCAGGCAATGGATATTCTCCATGAAGCTGCAACATCTGATAATGATGATTTTTGCCGCTATGTTGAAGAATGTCTAAGTAGACAATTATTAACGGCTCTAGAAGAATGCTCTGGTATAAGAAAATCATTAGGTGTTTTAGGCGAATCATTAATAAAACATAGAGCTAACAACGTAATTGCGCCTGTTACTGAAATTGGTGATTCGAGGGCGGCAATTAGAACACTAATGAGGAGTATGGAATGGCGTGGGGGAAATACCCCTAGCATGACAGAGTTTAAAGACCCTAAAGACAGAGCAAAGTGGATTCAGAAAAATCTGAGATTTGGAATGGTACTAAAATCACCAGATGATAAAAGATGGCTTAATTTAACTCAAGCGTGTGATCTTGCACAAACAAAAGAGGATAATTTAAATTCGGTATCTCTCTTGCTTATTAGTGGTTCCTATGCTCGGCCAGTTGGACGTGAGAATGGGCAATCATTAGTGTATTTGAACACATCATTATCTGATGCAGGTAGTGAGGTTTTGTGTTGGGATGTACGTAATGTTCAAACGCCCTCAATATTTGATTTTGCTCAAACGTTTTATAATGGCTGGTCAATTACTGGAGAGCTTCGTCTAGACCAAGCTCAAAGTATAGCTGCTTTATATAGTTCTCGAACTTTAAGGGTTGGTCTTCAAAAAAGGCTAAGTAGCTGGTGTCTTGATGGTAAAGCTTTATTCATAAACAAATTAAATAACAGCGCTCCAGGTGATAAAATCGAGGGTACGACTATTTCTGGTCATGCGATGAATCGTGGTAAACCCGACGAAGTACATATCGATAAAGATAGCATGATAAAGCTGCAAAGAGATTTTTCTAATAGTATTAATAAAATATCTCTGAAATTATATATGGGAATGCAGCTAAAGCCTGGTTCAAAAAACCAAGAAGAAGGTATTTTGATTTATTGTGCTGAAAAGCCGGAGAATATAGAATCACTTCGTAGGGCTATTAATGATAATGATTTTTTAAATCGTAATGTTAATCAAAATAAAGTGGTAATAGCTCTATGGCATAAGTGATTTGATTTATTGCTAATTTATCAGGTGTATTATTTTCTCAATGTGAGCTAATTATTTTTTTATTAGCTCACATTGATATCCATTTATGTTAAATGATAAGGGGAAATTGTACTATAAAATATAGACCAGATTAATTTACCCCTTCTTTTTATTTATGGCAAATTGCGCATGAGCCTCCGCCTTCATCTTCCCCATAAATTTCATCAATATCAATGAGAGTCTCACCAGGGCGTAGTGGGTTAATGTTTTTTTTCGCTTTGAGTCTGGCTTGCCGCTTTTCAAAATCAGTGACAATTTGAGCAATTCTTTCAGGCTCCTCAAGTGACTCTAGTGATTCGCCTTTAGTCCAGGTAAAGGGAGAACCATGTTCAATTGCATTTTTTTCATATCGTTTAGCTTCTTCAAATGCCTCTGGGTGACGCTCTTTTAATCTTACCCACTCAATCTTTTGTTGGAAGAAGCAAAAAGTACAGCCGCTACGTGATCGCCATTCATAATATTTTGGAAGACCAACTCCTGATGAGTCAAGAATATCCATAACACCTTTCCGATCTATTCCGGCATCTCTAAATGGTAAACTAATAGTTAAATTTGCATTTTTCGAACTATATCCTTCACGGTAATCTTCGTCTGCTCTTATTGCTACATAGCTTGTAACTTTATCACCAGCATTAAGCATCGGACGAACCCACTGTTCGAAGGGCGCGAGTTTTAACTGACGAGTACACCAACGAGTCTGCGGCGAGGGTAGAAAATGATTATATTCACGTAACCAGAAATCAAAACCACGTCTAGGGTTTAGTCTGGCAATTGGTTTGCCTAAAAATCCTTCTAATCGCCCCAAAAACTCATAGACTTCAGGTAATTCTTTACCTGTATCAGTAAAGAAATAGTCGATATCTAACTCGGGGCGTGTCTGGCGCATGAAAACAGCAAGTGCAGCACTGTCTTTACCCCCAGAAATACCAAGTACATGCTTTTCAGTCATTCTTAACCTCAACATCATGCTGAGCGATTTTAATACAAGCTTTCCCTAATGCAGCCATTATAATATCTGGGTTTAATCCTTTTCCAGATAATGTTCTAATTAACTCACCGGCGAGGTTGTCAATCTGATGGTTGAATTGCGCAGGTATACTGAATTCATGTTTGAATGTTTTCATTTCTGAACCAGCTCCAATAACCACTGCAAATGCCTCGCTTGATGGTTTTCGTCCTTGGATCGATACTAATGCTTCGGATTGGCGAAACCGCAGTGCAAAATTGGCTATTTCCATAAGTGCTAAATCAATATCTCGATCATTCCAGTCTCTTGGAGGCTTATTTGCAGCTAGGCTGAGTATACCTTCTATAGAATAATGACTACCATCGTACGTAGCTAAACGTGTTGAAAAGGCATCTTGCCGAAGTTCGCCAGTGATACCGGATAACGTTTCAGCACGTTTTCGTAGTGTAGATAAGTCATCTTTATTAGCATTCAGAGCTTTTAGCATTCTTGATGCAAATTGGTCTAAGAGTTTGTCATAGGCACTCCAAAGTTCTTTTACTGGAGCCTGTAATGCATCAACATAATTTTTCCCACTTTCTACATTTAGAGCCGCGGCTAAATCAATAAATAAGACTTTATGAGGATCGCTAGCTTTTAATAGTGTATCTCGTACCTTCTTCGCATTAGATGAAAGTCTCGCCGTCCTTTGTGTCCAATTTGGAAGTCCAACAATCATGGCAACTAAACTTCTGGCAGCTTCTAACGGTTCAGCTGAATTAGACATGAGACCAATAGAATCAAGAAGTTTACCAATTCCTACTAGAATCTTTTGTTTTTCATCATCAATTACAATCCACCGCAAGGAAAAACGTTTTTCATCCTGCAAGTATTCATCAATATCTGCATCAGTAAAAGTAGGAATAAATAATCCATCTTTATAAATGGCAATATTACTTTTAGATGCCAGAAGGAAGGCCATAAATATTATCGGTATAACTCCTTTTTTTAAACCAAATGGAGGTTTAGCCCAAAGGGTATGAATATCAGATACTGATATCATTTGATTTTTATTTTTAATGAAATCATGCGTTTTCTTCCAAAGACCATAAAACGACGAATGCTTGTCGCTGACCGCAGGAAGAAAATGATAATACCCATCATGATGCTTCGCATACAAGCCGGTACGATGGAGAATCGTTTCATATAGGCCGCGTGAGGCAGGATATCCCTCAATTCCAAGATGGAGTTCACCCTCATTTTCTAGCATTCGATATAACAATTCTTTCCTGGCTTTTACGCTATTGCTGGATAAATTATCACGATTAACTAATTCACTCCATAACCTTGGAGCTTTGTAGTAAATATTATCTGCAAGAGAGGATGCAATTGATGATAAAGTACCTTTAGGTTCCGCCTGAGCAGTATCTATACACCATTCCGCAGTCGCTAATGCCTCTGCTAACTGTTCTTCTAATGTTGCTTGCGTTGCACTTATCCTTGCTTGGACTTCTCTTCGTGCAACAGCATCACCTTGTAATTCATGTCCACGTTTAGTTTGGACTATTTGAAGTGCTAGGAGTTCGGCACCTAAATCTTCTATGCGCAGGTAGTTATGTGGAATCCCGGCAACAATAGGCCATGGCTTTGAACGAGAAGCATCAGCACAAATTATTTTAGCTTGTTCTTCATTCACATTTCTTTCAGGAAGTGCCAGAAGAAATAATCCAAACTCTCCGTTACGTGGCTGGAACTCTTCTGAATATTTTTTTACCTCGTTAAGGTGACAAAGTGCAATATTCATCCAGCGAAAAGTACCAGTTTGATGGTAATGCCTTTTTGCAATGACAGGATAAAGATTAGCAATTTTATTCAGTTGACTAAAATCTGTTCCAAGCATGGTCGCACGTGATTGTGCAACGGCTTGGTCAATATTAAAATCACTTCCTTCAAAAACAGACCATGCCCCGGTATGTTTTTTGAATATGATAACACGCCATTTAGAAAGATCTTCGAGTGCGGATCTAATATTTTCAATAGAAGTATTGAAGAATAATGATTCTAGTATGCTTGTTTCAGCGGTCAATCCTGAACCATCTTTGAAAAGGTCAAGTATTACAATACATTTAATTAAATCAATATGCAATATATTATCAGATTTTGCCTCCGCACGTTCTACAGCGTCTACCGCTTGTGCCCAACGATGTCCATCATTAGAGGCCAAAATTAATTGTTCAAGATTTGCTCTTAAGTAATCGAAATAGTTTGAGGGAAGATACCAAGTAGCCTCTTCAAATGTGGTTAGATTGAGATAGTTTTGAAACCCGAAAGGTTCAGAGGACGAGAGAAAACCAAAAGTTGAACGCTCGTTCTGTCCAAACTGACGTTTTGATATAGGTCCTAATAAAGCAGCCATTACCGGGTGTAAAGGCCAACACTTGGATAATGCATAATCATATTGCTTTCCAACCATTGGGCGTCGATCATAAATAGCATCCGCGACTACTTGCGCTACTTTTTGAGTGTATTTGGGTCTTTTTTTAACATCTAGCGCTTTACCTATAAGTTCAACAACTTCATCACTCCCTGCAACTAAGGGAATATCAGCATAACGGCCTTGGATTTTAGTCCACTCTTCACGAGTTTCAAGTCCAAGTCGAACAGCATATTGTCCAAAAGATTGATGTAATATACCTAAGATAATGACTTTACCATTTGTACGTGCTGCAGATTCAGCAAGCTCTTGGTAAAAATAAATATCATCGCCATTTCCTAAAGCTGATGCTTCAAGGAACTTACCTAGCTCGTCAATGATAAGCAAGGTACCATCTAACTTCGCTTCATCTGCAGCACTGCATATGTGTTTAATAAGTAATGATGCTGATTTTTTATAATCTTTATCACTACCACAAACATTATTCAGAGTTTGCGAAATTTGTTGGATTATGCTACCTCTGCGGCCAATAACTGGAAGTATTAACCATCCTTTTTTAACTTGGAATGCTTTATCAAAATCACTTTGTGAATCGACATTTAACAATGACCTTGCTTTTTCACGTAGAGCTTTGTTAGGTGATAATGAACTTGCAAGAACTAACGCTAATGATGATTTCCCACTTCCATACGGACCAGTCCATGTGAAAGCTCGCTGTTGGCTATTGAGAACCTGCTTGGACATGTTTTCAAGAACGCTTTGTGCCGTGCCATTGCATACATATCCATCAAGCGCATCTTCGCGGCCAAGATCAGCATCAATACGGATGGAACGTTGGTATTGTCTCGCAATGCGAACCTGTTCTGAAAGAAGGTTTTTATTATGTTTAGTCATAAGCCTTTCCAAGCATGTTCAATTTAATTACTTCTGTTTCTGATGTTTTACGATGAACCTGGCGTAAACCAGCTGTATCAGTCCATATAAATGAACCTTCAGTTAACTCTTCTAATGCGAATAATCGTTCTGCAATAGAGTCTTCATCGAGCTTAAATACTCTACCCGGAGAACCGTCCCCATATGCAATTGTTTCGAAGGATAATGAGCTGAGATTTAGGGCCTTACGCTCCCAATAATCGATCAGAGCATAAGCAAATACACCATCAGACAAAGTAATCTTTGGACCTCGACGAAATGAAAAGTGTCCTTTTTTTTCTTCAGCTAGTAAACCTAATTCACCAAGCATAGGTTCGGCAAAGTCTTCAGGAGTGGTTCCACTCGACCGCGGTGCATAACTACGCAAACATGTCTCAATATCTCGAGAAAGTGTCATTGGTGATAGTTTTCTCCCAGGACAACATTGCGTAGCATAGTCAGCTAAAAGAGCCCGGAGGTCTTCTTGTGTAAAAGATGAAGAAACAACATGGTTAAATAACCAGTACCAAGTTGTCGAGCGTTCTCCTTTTCCTGAAAGCTTCCAATGGCTAAGCCATGCTGTCGAGGGATGCTCTGAATAAGGATCAAGCCCATGTTCGCTAAATATTTTAATAGCAAATTCTGTAAGTTTGAATTTACCATCCTCTTCTCGCATTACTTCACAGGCGAGTGCCCAATGCTTGATTGATGCGACCATGTTTTTGCCTACACCAAATTTGGCAATGGCCTCATCATTCGAAAAAACCGATTTGTCAATAGAACCATCCGGCGCTGCATAACTGCAGGTTTTTTTTAACCACATTTGTCTTAGTGGGAAGGTCTCGTGACCTGAAAAGTGAGCCATGACTTATCCTAATGCGATAACAACTTTGTATAAGCTGATTGTACAGGAACTGGAGAGTTTCACCAGTGGCGGCTTTTGGACATCATTGGGGTGGCGTAGCGGTTTTTTTTATTTTTTTCGTTAAAATACATATTGTTAATTGTTTTTTATTGCGGAGGGGAACTGTCTATATCTTCTCATGCATCGGGATTTTTAACAGGCCTGAGCTGGCATGTTCTACCGTTTCACACAGAAAGGAACAGTTAGTTTCAAACGGATACTTATCAATCAGTGGTGTGAGAAATGCTAAGAGTGGGAAACGCACTTAAGTTTATGATTTCTTAGTGACCAGTTTTTAACCATGAGCTAATCTTAAAATCTGATTTTTATCAATGAGTTAATGTTGATGTACTATGCGGCAATGAATGAAGTGTATTGCCATTCCGAATTTTCGCTCATTTTTTAGCCCTTTCCATACTTTTTTGCGTGAATATTTTATGAACAATGTTCCTTTCATAACTTATCTGTCTCAAATGATACGTTTGGAGCTTACAATCACTAAATATTTAATGTAAGTGGGAACAGCTATTTTTTGTTCATATTAGCTCCCAGCAGCAAAAGACTCGTATTTGTTCATTAAACTTATCAGTAGTAGCTTCTCCTCCTAAAGTCCACTTACCTAAGAATATGATTTTATACTTTTGTCCGTAAGCCACTTTCCAGTGGAGCCTCAGCATTAAATCGTAACAACAGAGCTTGATTATCTTGCGCCATGTTATAGGTAAATAAAATAGGCGAAAAATTTTGATAAATGCTTTCAACGTTGAGCGCTGATCCAACATTGACATTCGCTTAGCAAGCCCCTTCCAGCATCGGATGAAAATGAGGGAATTATCCTTAATTTTCAAATGAATGTTTGTGTTTTACGCAGTGGATTTCGAAGTTGAAGATTGCCTGGATGTTTAGGTTGCACATTCCATTTACGATTGAGAGTTTTGTGAACCCATTTAGCTGACGCTGATAATAGTTCAGTAAACTGCCATGTCGCGTCTTAGTTTCTTTCATAGTGAATGATTCCTAAATGCTGAATGGCAGATTGGTGCATATCTATGCTATTAGTAGAAAATGGGGCTGTCAGTCAGGAAAGTTTATTTAGAAGATAAGTTTTCTAGATGTGCGATTCGTCGATTCGAGCCTGCAGCCAGGCTTCGACTTCACTTTTACACCAACGGGAACTGCGGCCAAACTTGGTCGGTTTTGGAAATTTACCGTCTTTAATCAGTTTATAAAACCATTTATCGGTCAATTGGGTGAGTTGCGTAATGAATGCCATATCGATGAATTGGTCTTCGAGAAGGGAAATTTGAATAGTCATGATTTTATTCTCCGGTATCTGAATGGAAACCGGAGAAGGTCTTATTCTTGTCGCTTCCCGCTCCGGCATAGGTACCGGTGGTGCCGTAAAAAAAGTATTAACCTAGTATATATTTTCTGGGTCTTCCCTGTTTTGCAGGTGGTGGGACCTCATTGCATCCCCAGATCGGATAACTATATTTCTGGTCTTCTTTTGTCAGATAACTGGCTATACGCCTCAGACTGTTTAGGGCTTCATGATTGTGATATTCAACAACTTTGTTAATGTTATCCCGATGATATTCATTTGGCTTACATCGCTGAGATTTGCCTTCGCCATGGGTAATCTCTAACCACAGTTCTTCTGCCTGTAAAATGAACGGGAATGATTTCTGATGTTCCTGAGCATTAAGATAGAAAATCGCATGGGCATGCACCGCACCTTCTGAAGTCCATTCCAGTACCCAAAAAATACCAGTGACGCCTGGAAGGTTCATCATCGCCTGAGTGAGTTCTCTAAGGTCATCCTGTATTTCGGCGGAGGAATTACGAATGAATCGGTTAGTACCTCGCTGGTAATCAAAATCCATTCGAAAGGCCAGTATTTTGGAGTGACATGCCAGGATCTGATTAAGATGATGATTAATCAAATTCAGCAGAAAGTCATTAGGGGTGATTTTCTTTAGATGTGGGTAATGTTTTTGCATTGCTCTGTTCCTTTGGATGAGTTCAAAGGAATTGGCACATCTGTTTTTTTGTCTCTTAAAGGATGCTTGTAAAGCAGGTTTTAATCACTTTTGACGGATATTTATCATCCTGTGGTTGGGAATGTTAGATGGCTGTAAATTGAGATCTACTCTCTATAATACCAATTAACCTTAATTATTTTTTAACCTGATTGACGCCTCCGTTTTTCTACAGTTTTCACATTCATATAGCCTGCTATCCTTGATTGTCTTAGGTGAGAGCAGCGCCAATTTTCAGTATTTCCGTGAAACGCTCTATATGACTTACATCAAAGTTTCTCAGATATGATTGAAATCAAGGCAAGAAATGCAGGTTGAGAGGCTTATGATAATCAAAATAAGAACGTAGTATACTACGTAGAGTGCTACGTCTTTTTCTACGATTGTTGTTGCGTTTGAGATTCTGATGAGTATAGAAAAACTAGTGACCCGACTCTGGATAAAAAGAGTAAATTTATGGCTTTTTCGGGATATTTTTCACTCTGAGCTAATGCATGTTGATGAGTCTCGCGAATTAGTGGAAAGAGTAGATAATGCCACTCTTTTTAAAGAGTCTTACGTTAAATATATTAATAAAAAAGAAATGGTTAAATATTGGGATGCGGAGGAGTTTTTTGAAAAGAGTAAGCGAGAGGTTGAGGGTAAGTTAATAGCTTTTAGTGAACTTGAGTGGATCGATTGTGAACGTTCGTTGTCATTTGTTGCTAATTATATTCATGCCGAATATAAGCTATATACCAACAATAACAATCCTTCTCTTCTTGATATCGATTTGCCTGAATGGAGTCTTGGTTCTTATAAGGGTGGTGTAAATTATGAGGGGTTAATTCTTTTGATCGATTATCAATGTCGTGTATCAAGCTTTAACCATATTCGCTCAAGCTTAGAGAGTTTGAGAAATTCTTGGCTCCGTATCCAGAAAAAATTTGGCAATCCGTTCTGGTTCTCATCCACCAGATATGATGCTAGATACTTGACAGATTATCAGTGGGTGATGTCCTACTTCGATAAGAACAAAATGATTAATGGTAATGTTGATTTTTGGTTTGAAAAAAATATGAATCTGAAAATTTATTCAATCTTTGATCAATGGGTTGAGAATAAATCTGATGCTGAAGGTGAATTGTTTATTATAAAAATAAAAAAGGCATGGGGTCAGAAAAAATTCAGAGATAGTATTGCAAACAAAAAGGTTCTCAATACCTATATTAGCAAAGACAGTAAGAGACAACTTGATTATCTGGTCAGTCAAAATGAAATGAAAATCAATGAATTGATTGAGATGCTGATCAATGATGCATATGCAAAAGCCAAACTGAAAAGTTGGGAGAATTAAAAAAGATCACAGATATATATCATCACTCTGAACATACCCCATTAACGGCAGAACCTGGTGGTTCTGCCATTTTTGGATTCTTTTTCAGAGGAGCAGCAATGAAACAATATGACGGTCTACAGTCACTGCAACAACCGCTTTCCGGCCTGCCCCAATGGGTCTCTGAACGCATTCTGCAGCAGATAAATCAGTTAACCCACTACGAGCCTATAATAGGCATTATGGGGAAAACCGGCACGGGCAAGAGCAGTCTGTGCAATACCCTGTTTGCTGGGGATATATCACCGGTCAGTGATGTGGTGGCATGTACTCGAAAACCACTGCAGTTTCGCCTGCAGCTCGGAAAGCGCTATATGACCATCGTGGACCTGCCCGGTGTAGGCGAAAGTGGCGTTCGCGATAACGAGTATGCTGCGCTGTACCGTCAACAGCTTCCCCGGCTCGACCTAGTGCTGTGGTTGATCAAAGCCGATGATCGGGCGCTGGCGGTGGATGAACATTTTTACCGGCAGGTGATTGGTGAAGCATATCGGCATAAGGTGTTGTTTGTTATCAGTCAATCCGACAAGGTTGAGCCCACCTGCGGTGGTGAAAAGCTGTCTACAGAGCAGAAACAAAATCTCAGCCGCAAAATCTGTCTGCTGCATGAGTTGTTCCAACCTGTAAACCCTGTCTGTGCGGTGTCGATACGTTTGCAGTGGGGGCTGCGCATGATGGCTGAGAGGATGATTCGTTGCCTTCCGCGTGAGGCTAGTAGCCCGGTGGCAGTACATCTCAGTACGTCGCTTCGTACCGATACCGTTAATAAAAAAGCCCGTGACGATTTTGGTGAAACGGTCGGCTCGGTACTGGACACAATAAGTTCCATGCCACTGATACCGCCCCCAATACGGGCAATCATTCAGGCTGCACGCGACACTGTGGTATCGGTCGCTCGTGCTGTCTGGAATTTCTTCTTCTGAACACTTAACTCTTCTAACCCGTAGTTTCCTGAGCCCTGCCGCGATTTTGCTGCGGGGCTTTTTGTATTTAATTTTCCATCATGAGGAGTCTGCTTATGACCCGTCTGGCTTCGCGCTTTGGCGCAGCAAATCTTATCCGTCGTGACCGTCCGTTAACCCACGAAGAGCTGTTTCGTGTAGTGCCCAGTGTCTTCAGCGAGGAGAAGCATGCGTCACGCAGCGCACGGTATACCTGGATACCAACTATTACCGTTCTTGAAAATCTGCAGCGTGAAGGCTTTTAGCCTTTCTTTGCCTGCCAGACCCGTGTTCGTGACCCTGGGCGTCGCGAGCATACAAAGCACATGCTGCGCCTGCGTAGGGAGGGGCAAATTACCGGCAAGCAGGTCCCGGAAATTATTCTGCTCAACTCCCATGATGGCACCAGCTCGTATCAGATGCTGCCGGGATTATTTCGTGCGGTATGCCAGAACGGACTCGTCTGCGGTGAGTCGTTTGGCGAGGTGCGGGTGCCGCACAAAGGGGATGTGGTGAGTCAGGTGATTGAAGGGGCGTATGAAGTGCTGAGTATTTTTGACCGTGTAGAAGAGAAGCGGGATGCCATGCAGTCGCTGATGCTGCCGCCACCAGCACAACAGGCTCTGGCACAGGCTGCACTGACGTACCGTTTTGGTGAGGACCACCAGCCGGTGACAGCACCTCAGATACTCTCCCCACGCCGTTGGCAGGATGAGAGCAATGATCTGTGGACCACATACCAGCGTATTCAGGAGAACCTGATTAAGGGCGGGCTCAGTGGCCGGAGTGCAAAAGGCGGGCGAACACATACCCGCGCCGTGCGTGGTATCGACGGAGATGTGAAGCTCAACCGGGCTCTCTGGGTGATGGCGGAAGCGATGCTGAGTGGGTTTCAGTCCTGAGAATGTTATCGCTATGTTAACAAAGGACACTCCCTGTCCGTTTCCCCCTCACTGGATTGAGTGTTTTATCACCGCATTTCACGGTGTGCCACGTCGGGCCTGCTTCCGGAGGCAGATAAAAAATAGTTCATTCCATGTCCATACCCTGTCCGCCCCCCTCTTTAGAATCATTTCATATTCAGTCAGTTAATTATTACGGAGATTTAAGATGACACAGGCAGAGCGCCGTCATGACCGGCTGGCTGTCAGGCTGTCACTGATAATCAGCCGCCTGGTTGCAGGTGAAACGCTGAACATGGCGCGGCTGGCTGCAGAGTTTGGTGTGTCAGTCCGTACCCTGCGACGGGATTTTCGCGAACGGCTGATGTACCTCGACCTTGAGTATCGACGGGGGCAATGCCGCCTGCGCAGTACCGGTGGAGGCGTACAGGGCGAGCTGGATGCGCTGACCTTTGCTCACCGAGCAGGACTGGCCGATATTTTTCCGGGGCTGGACCGGCGTCTGGCGGGCATGCTGTTCACTGCAGGAGGGATGCCGTGTCTGGTATGGCAGCCGCCACAGTCTGTGTCCCCGGCCATCTCATTGGTGTTCTACCGTCTCGTCAGTGCCATAACCGCCTGTCAGCGAGTGCTGCTGTTGGCCGAGGGAGAGCGCTGTGACGGGCTGGCCCCGTACCGCCTGATATCACTAGACGGCTGCTGGTATCTCACCGGTGAACTTAACGGGCATATCACCGTGCATCCTCTGACGACTATCCATGCGGTGACAGTTCTGAACACCACTTTTACCCCGCGAAAACGTCTCAGCCATTTAACCACACAGGCGGGTTTTATCCGGGCCCTTCCGCACTTCAGCTGTATCCGCGAAGCCCTGTCTCCTGGGCTATCTGAGGAGGAGCAGGGCAACATACTGATTTAATAACCTCTGTTAAGAAGGAAAAACAATGACCTGGCATTACGAGAAAAATGGCATACGCCACGACAATGTGACCGAAGACGACATCACTGGCCTGATTGCGCGCGGTGAACTCACCGCTGCCACGCTGGTGTGGCAACAGGGCATGACGGATTGGCAACCGGTCTCCGCCACCCCGCTGGCTTCAGCGCTGCTCTACAGCACTACACCACCAGCGCTGCCGGGGAACCGCATTCCGGGTGGCGTGGTATGGACGCTGGCATTTGCTCCCTTCATTGGTTATGCGCTCGAGCTGTGGACTGCAGGGCTGAACGGAATGTCTTTTGACGAGGCATATGAGGCTGTCTCGGGCGGGCAGTACTGGTTTATCACGCCGCTGCTCAATATCGCTCTGGGGTATCTCGATGAATGCCATCTGCGTAGGGCCGGAGTGGACACCACCACGTTCGGCAAACTGGCCTGGCTGGTACCGTTCTATCTGTGGCAGCGGGCGAAAACTCTCGGTCAGAAACCGGCTTACTTCTGGGTATGGCTTTTGATGCTGGGCCTGACCGTCTGGGCCTGAATGACCGCTGCCTGATTCTTTCTCTGTTAAGGACCAACGTAATGAAAACACTGATTAAAATACTGGGTATTACTGTCAGCCTTCTGCTCTGTACAGAAGTTCAGGCCCAGCCTTATAACCGGACGCTACCTGCAGTCGTCAATGACAACAACGGGAATATTTTCTGGTGTGATGCGCATCGTCAGGTTACCGGAAAATGCGAAGCCATGTCTGTTGACCGTCAGGGCGGGATGGTCACGGTGCGTTCAGCACCTTTTAAAGACTACGAAGGCGGCCTGTGGGGCTGGATAACTATCATGCACAACGATGTGTCGAAGGGATTCACCATTACTCCGGACAAGAAATTCGGTCTCACCGTAAAAGACCTGTGCCGTCCGGGCACGGTAGTGACCTTTAAGCCCAACCAGAAGAAGCCTGAATATGACGACCTGGTGGCACTTTACCAGGGCAAAGAGCTGTTTCGTTACCGCCGCTTCTGATAACACCCGATATCAACCTCCTTCATTTTGCCCGACAGCGGGCAGGATTAATTCAGGAAGAAAACCATGCTGAAAATAATGACCTCTGCTGTACCCGCCCTCATTCTGTCACTTGCCGCCTTCAGTGCCGGTGCCGCTCAGCTTCCGGCAAGCCTGATGGATAAAGACAATTCCGGCCAGGAGTACTGGTGCCAGGGAAACGACATCAACACCTCCATGTGCTCACTGACCGGTGTCAGCGACGACCATAAATTTGCCCTGATTCAGGACCTGCCGGGCCCGGCCTGTGAGGACTTAAGCTTCGGGGTTATCGACCTCGTGCGCCAGACCGGTGTCAATATTCCTTACGATGGTGGTGACTGTAAGGGCGATGTGCAGGCCGGTTTTGTGCGTGGCACGAAAGATAATGCCCTGTATGTGAAAATTGTACGGGGCAGCAAAACCCTGCGGCTGTATAAGGTGCAAACCGGTTACTGACAATCCCCCCACACATGCATACTCCCACAGCCCCTGACGCATCTGCGTCAGGGGCTTTTGCTTTTAAGGTACACCGAATGCCTGAATCTCACATGCTGCCACCGGGACCTTTTACCCGACAGCAGGCCGAAGCGGTTACCCGCCGGTATCAAAACATCGCTATTGAAGATGACCAGCACAGTCACTTCCGCCTGGTGGTTCGTGACTCTGAAGGTCGAATGATCTGGCGGGCGTGGTGCTTTGAACCGGATGCCGGTGAAGGGTTTAACCGTTATATCCGCAAGTCAGGCATGCTCAGAGCATCCTCCTCCTGACCACACCCATTCATCATCCCTGTATGTCCTTTATTTCCCATACGCCAGCCATCGTTGCTGGCGTTTTTATTGACGGAGAGTATCCATGACGACACAAACTCAATGCGAATTGGTACTCGCTAATGAACCTCAATTTGCCCTTACTGCAACACCAGTACCTGACGAACAGCGTCTCGATTTCTGGCCACTGCACTTTGGCGCTATCCCGCAGTGGATAACGCTGGAACCCCGTATTTTCGCCTGGATGGACCGCTTCTGTGATGAGTACAACGGCGGTATCTGGTCCTTTTACACGCTCAGTAATGGCGGCGCGTTTATGGCTCCTTATGCTGACAGTGACGATAAATGGCATCTGCTCAACGGCATGAACGGCAATGGTGCGGAAATGAGCGCAGAAGCCGCAGGTATCGCTGTTTGCCTGATTGAATACAGCCATCACGCCTGTCGCACCGAATGCGATGCCATGACTGAGCACTATTACCGCCTGCGGGATTACGCCCTGCAGCACCCTGAATCCAGCGCCATTCTGCGCATTATTGATTAAGGATACTATGATGGAACAGTCACTTATCCCACTGGCTCCGGCACTACCACTAACCGCACAACGCACGGTAAAACGCGCCTTAACGCTGCTTGACCGACACCTGCGCGAAACAGGCGTGGCATTCACCTCCACTCAGGCTGCCCGTGACTGGCTGAGACTGAAAATGGCGGGACTGGAGCGCGAAGAGTTTATGGTGCTGTATCTGAACCAGCAGAACCAGTTGATTGCCCATGAAACCCTGTTTGCCGGTTCTATTAACAGTACCGAGGTACATCCCCGTGAGGTGGTCAAACGCGCCCTGTACTTCAATGCGGCAGCAGTGATACTGGCGCATAACCATCCCTCAGGCGACATCACACCCAGCCAGGCAGATAAGACCATCACGCAGCGTCTGGTGCAGGCGCTTCAGCTCGTTGATATCCGTATGCCTGACCATTTCATCGTCGGTGGTACGCAGATATTGTCTTTCGCTGAACACGGTCTGCTTTGAGGTATGACATGAAAATTATCAGTAAACGCCGGGCGATGACGATTTACCGTCAGCATCCGGCCTCCCGCATTTTTCGCTACTACACCGGCAGATACCAGTGGCACGGCAGTGTCTGCCATTACACCGGTCAGGTAGTTCTTGACATTCCCGGCGTGCTGGTGGTATACGCCGAACGCCGCCAGGACCGCAACGGGCCTTATGCCTGCCTGATGAGTATCACCCTGAACTGACAATAAAGGAGAAGCCCGATGAGCAGTAATATCACATGGGGACTGCAGCGGGATATCACGCCGCGCCTGGGAGCCCGTCTGGTACAGGAGGGCAACCGGCTGCACTATCTGGCTGACCGGGCAAGAATCACTGGTAAATTCAGTGACGCCGAATGCCGGAGGCTGGATGAAACATTCCCGCACTTTATCAGTCATATGGAGTCGATGCTGACTACCGATGAACTGAATCCCCGCCATGTCCACTGCGTCACCATGTACCACAATGGTTTCACCTGCGAAGCCGACACCTTTGGCAGTTGCGGCTACGTATACATCGCTGTTTATCCCACTCAACGCTAACTGATTTCATGAGAGAAAATATGAAAACTCTACCTGCTACAATTTCGCGGGCGGTGAAGCCCTGTCTGTCGCCAGTGTCTGTCTGGCAAATGTTACTGACACGCCTGCTGGAACAACACTATGGCCTGACACTGAACGACACGCCGTTTAGTGATGAAACTGTTATTAAGGAACATATCGATGCTGGTATCACGCTGGCCGATGCAGTCAATTTTCTGGTGGAAAAGTACGAACTGGTTCGCATCGATCGTAAGGGGTTTAGTTGTCATGAACAATCATCATACCTTCGGGTTATCGATATACTCAGCGCGAAAAGAGAACTGGATTATTGTAATGAAGTCGTAATAACCTAGTTCATTGAATATTATCAACTATCTTTCTGACTGAACTTGACTCACCATATCCCTACTCCTTGTTTATTAGTCCATCATGCGTTGTCACCGACATAGCAGGTGTACTTGCTTTTTATAAACAAAATTAGACATCTTTCAACGCGGGATGCGGGATGCGGGATGCGGGATGCGGGATGCGGGATGCGGGATGCGGGATGAGGGATGAGGGATGAGGGATGAGGGATGAGGGATGAGGGATGAGGGATGCGGGTGGCATTATCAGAATTGCACAGATATCAGATTACGCTCGGAAGAAACATATTATTAAATACTGATAAAGGAGGAGTTAAATGGAAGTTGTATACCAGGTTGTTGTAAAGGACAGAATCACTAACTCTCATAGAGATGCTTTTGCAGAAATGCTAAAAGCTCAAGGAAAGGTTCAAGGTGATCTGGCTACAAAAGCGGATAGGTGCATGGCGATATGTTTTGCTTTCTACAATGATGAGCTTGCTGCTATTGGTGCAATTAAATGTAAAACCGTATCGGATTTTTCGGCTCATAAAGCTGATTTAATTTCACTTGAGCCAGAATTTGATTGGGAGTTGGGTTATATCTACACCGTCCCAAAATTTGAAGGTAAAGGACTGGCTCGGAATGTAGTCGCGATTTTGCTAGAATCTTTTGGAAAGGGCAATTTGATGGCATCAACTGAGATCACTGAAAACCCAGGAATGGTACATATATTAGAAAGAAATGGTTTTAAGCTATATGGAAAACCATGGAAAAGCGCAATACACGGAAATTATTTAGGGCTTTATCTTAAATTCAAATGATGATATTAATCATAAGACTGAAATAAGTTTGTTCTATTGAGTAGCAATCAGAATCAAATCTCATTAATTCGATATTTGATTCTGACATGTCGTTATGGTAGGCATTTCAAATGCCATCAAATATAAATGATTATAAAATAAGGTAATTTTATTAAAAGAGTATACTTTACTGGAAGGGAAGCGAGCTAACGGGTTGAGTTAAGACCTTTAGGTGTTATCGTTACAGACCTTGAGGAGAAAACGCTGATTTATTACTTCATTAATTTTTATAGCAAAAACGATGAGTATATAAATGAGTATATGTAAATTAGTTTTTAATGATTAATTGTCTATATCTCAGTTGATTAACGTTGAAATTCGAGTCCGGCCTTCGCACCAAAAGCATATAAATGGACCTCAACTGAGGTCTTTTTTATGCCTAAAATCCAGAAGTTACCTACCTTTCTCGGTTGAGCGCTGTGTTTTTTCCGTTGTTATCAGAATGCTAACTGTCAGTACAGAGATGATAGACAAAAAGTATGTCTGCAATAATGTCTTGAATGTACATATAGTTGCGAGCATCATCGCAACTATGTGCTCATGGATTCTTCAACGTAATGACCTCTGACAAAACCCTAAAGCAAGCGATATCAAATATTACTATTTGGCGCAAAGGCGAACAGCGAGCGCCGCATAAGCCGTTATTGCTGTTATATGTCCTCTCGCACTATCGGCAGGGTCACGATCGCCTGTTTGATTATGGTTCTGAAATTCATGAGCAATTGCTGGATTTGTTGGAGCGCTATGGGCCACAGCGCCGTGAACAGCGCCCGGATATGCCGTTCTGGCGTTTGAAGGGCGATGGTTTCTGGGAATTGCAAAACGCGGAATTCTGCTCAACCAGCGGTAGCCGCCAGCCACCTAAACGTGAACTCATTGAATATAATGTTGCTGGTGGGTTTGATACCGTCAATTTCGCGTTGGTAACAAAAAAACGTAAGCTAATCGACACGTTGGCGCAGCAGATCCTTGAGGCGCATTTTCCGACCAGTATTCAGGAAGACATCGCTGACGAGATGGGTTTTGATATTCGCACCTCTCTCCGTCAACGCGATCCGAAGTTCCGCCAGGCGGTGCTACGAGCTTACAATTATCAATGTGCGGTTTGCGGCTTCAATATGCGCCACGACAACGCCCCTATAGCCCTTGAAGCAGCCCATATCAGATGGAAGCAGCATCATGGTCCTTGTGAAGTACCTAATGGCCTGGCGTTGTGCGCAATTCATCATAAAGCGTTCGATCGTGGTTCGATTGGCCTGGATGAAAATATGCGCGTAGTGGTTTCCGACGCGGTGAATGGTGGCGGAGTGGTACAGCGGTTGTTCTGGGATTTTGCGGGGAAAGAGATCGCGTTGCCCCCGGTTAAAGAAAATTATCCGGGTGAGCGGTTTGTGGAATGGCATAGGAAAGAGGTGTTCAGAGGAGGGCATTGATCTGGGGGAGTATTTTGAGTGGGGTATACGTTATCTGCTAAAAACAGAATCATATCAAAGGCATCAAAGTAATCGGCCACGGTTCTCGCACTATGGTCTGTAGCGCGCTGGTGGAGTCACACCTGTGGTCAAGCGGCGCGTAGAGCGCCAGATGAGCCATCATGAGCGCAAGCGGAATTTATGAGGCGCGGCATCTTAAAGAGCACAGGGAGATTGTAAGTAGCCCGATATTGTTGGCTTTTGCTTATCTTGCTGACGGGATTCGTCGTATGAAACATGAAAATTACCTCATGTTTTATATAAGGATTCGACACTATATCAAAACCGGTAACTCTCAATCTTTCAAAGCTATGTGTCAGATCAGGTCGTGATAAGACACGTAAATTTAAAAATCTATATATCTGGCCAGATAGACTTTTTTATAACAGCTTTATAAATTAAACAAATCTGCCATAGAGACAGATTTGTTTAATTTATAATTAGAGGTTTGCAACGTTATGATATACTTTTTGCACATCATCATCATCTTCAAGGGCATCAACAAGTCCTTCAAAGATTTCTAAATCTTCTGGTGAAAGTTCAACTTCTGATTGAGCAATCATTTCTAATTCTGTTGTTGAAAATTCAGTAATTCCAGCTGCTTTTAGCGCTGCAATTCCTTTGTGCAGGTCTGTCGCTTCAGTATAAATAACGATGTTTCCTTCTTCTTCGGTTACATCACGAACATCAACTTCAGCATCCTGACCGGCAAGCACTTTCGGATCATCGGAAGGTGGGATAAAAATACTGCATTCCAGTTAGACAATTTCGCTCACTTGAGCGATAGT
>OJYG01000188.1_pt1 | contig 29696 bp, 29 predicted proteins | sample 1600841 | NCBI WGS metagenome assembly OJYG01 (sample SAMN04436709, study PRJEB24849) | human gut metagenome | biome: human gut; feature: NICU; material: stool | host: Homo sapiens | place: USA: Saint Louis, MO | collected 2010-09-09
ACCTGACCTACCCGCAATATCTGGTGATGCTGGTGCTGTGGGAGCAGGATGATATGACGGTGTCGGACATCGGTGAACGGCTGTTCCTTGACTCTGCGACCCTGACGCCGCTGTTGAAACGTCTGGAAAGCGCCGGGCTCATCAACCGCCACCGTTCGCGCAAAGACGAGCGTCAGGTCGCCGTCACCCTGAGTGAAGCGGGACGTGATCTCCAGCAGCAGGCATTGGGTATCCCCCATGCGGTAGGTTGCGCAGCGCAGTGTGATACAGACACCTTGCTGGCACTCAAACAGCAGCTCGAACTTTTGCGACAACAGCTACACCGCGCGTAACGCTATACTTTACGCGTCATTATTTACCTATATATATCGCACGCTATTTAATAGTACGCATCTAAACAAAATGAGGAACCTGCCATGTCTTTAGAAAAAGTTGTTTATACCGCCAAAGCAAAAGCCACCGGTGGCCGTGACGGCCGTGCCACCTCCTCCGATGGCGTACTGGACGTCAAACTGGGTGTGCCAAAAGAGATGGGCGGCATGGGGGGAGACGTGACCAACCCTGAGCAGCTGTTTGCCGCGGGCTACTCTGCCTGCTTCCTGGGCGCGATGAAGTTCGTGGCGGCACGCGACAAATTTACCCTGCCAAAAGATGCCTTTATTGAAGGCGAAGTGGGTATTGGTCCGCTGCCTACCGGTTTTGGTATCGAAGCAAAACTGAACATCCATGTTGAAGGTATGGATCCTGCGGAAGCTAAAAAGCTGGTCGATGCGGCACACATTGTTTGCCCGTACTCTAACGCGACCCGCGGCAACATCGACGTCACGCTGAACATCATTGCGTGATAACTGCCTGATGGCGCTGCGCTTATTCGGCCTACGACTGTAGCCCCGGTAAGCGCAGCGCCACCGGGGAAATCCCCTCCTTTCCTTTCCCCTCTCTGTGCTACCATAAGCCCATATCACGCCCGTAGTCATCAGTAGAGTAAGCGTTATGTCCTCCAGAATTCTGACCACCAGCATTGCTGGTATTGATGCCTTTATGCGCGACCCACGCGGTGTGTTGACCCACGCCGAAGGCGGCACGGTTGCGGTTTTTGCCGACAACGCGCCAGCGTTTTACGCAATCACACCGGAACGTCTGGCACAGCTTCTGGAGATCGAAGCGCAATTGGCACGCCCGGCAAGCGATGTCACGCTGGATACCCAGTTCTTTGATGAACCGGTTAACGTTCCCGTGACCGTTCCGATGGGTAAATTTGCCCTCTATGCGGGCTGGCAGCCGGATGCAGATTTTCAGCGGCAGGCCGCGCTGTGGGGCATTTCGTTAACCCAACCCGCCACCGCGGAAGAGCTTGCCGCGTTTACCGCCTGGTGGCAGGCGGAGGGTAAAGTGTTCACCCATATTCAGTGGCAGCAAAAGCTCGCGCGTCATCTTCAGATTACCCGCGCCGGCAACAACGGCCAGCCAAAACGTGATATCAATGCCTTTTCAGAACCGGATAAACAGATCCCCAGCGGATTCCGAGGTGCGAAATGAAGAACGTCGGCGACCTGATGAAACGTCTGCAAAAAATGATGCCTGCCAACGTAAAGCCTGCTTTCACTACCGGTGAAGAGCTGCTGGCGTGGCAAAAAGAGCAAGGCAAGATCCGCGCCGCCGCGCTCGCCCGCGAAAATCGGGCGATGAAAATGCAGCGCACCTTTAACCGTTCCGGTATTCGTCCCCTGCACCAGAACTGCTCGTTCGATAACTATAAAATTGAGACCACCGGGCAGATGAACGCGCTCGCCGCCGCGCGGCAGTACGTGGATGAATTCGACGGCAATATCGCCAGCTTCATCTTTAGCGGCAAGCCGGGCACCGGCAAAAACCACCTTGCTGCCGCCATCTGCAACGAGCTGCTTCTGCGCGGTAAATCGGTCCTCATCATCACTGTGGCCGATATCATGTCCGCGATGAAAGACACCTTCAGCAACCGCGAAACCAGCGAAGAACAGCTGCTTAACGATCTGAGTAACGTCGACCTGCTGGTCATCGATGAGATTGGCGTTCAGACGGAATCCCGCTATGAAAAAGTCATCATCAACCAGATTGTCGATCGCCGCTCCTCGTCCAAACGCCCCACCGGCATGCTGACAAACCACAACATCGACGAGATGACCCGCCTGCTGGGGGAACGCGTCATGGACCGCATGAAGCTGGGTAACAGTCTCTATGTCATCTTCGACTGGGACAGTTACCGCAGCCGCGTCACCGGGAAAGAGTATTAAGACAGTTCCAGGAATCGCCGACAGGTCGCAGGTATATACTGGAATCCCTTCGGCCCAAAACGGACCTTTTTGAGAGAGCCATGATGAAAAAACAGATTCTAATCAGCACCTTTTTAGGCGCGCTGCTGGTAACCGGCGCAGCGCAGGCGGCGTCCTGGCAGAAGTCCCTGTCAAGCGCAGCAAATGAGCTGACCAAAGAGAGCAGCAGCACGCAGGGCGGACTCTCCGCCTCTTCCCTCACCAGCCTGCTGGGCAACAGTTCCCAGAGCCTGAGCGCGGGGACGATGAACAACGCGGCGGGGATTCTGGAATATTGCGCGAAGCAAAAGCTGGCCTCCGTGACCGACGCGCAAAATGTAAAAAACCAGGTGCTGGGTAAACTGGGTCTGGATACCCAGGAGCAAAAAGCGGACACCAACTACATGGACGGCATTCAGGGCCTGCTTAACGCGCAGAACGGTCAGCAGCTTAACCTGAGCACCCTCGGCAACTCTTCTCTGGCCAAACAGGTGAAAACCAAAGCCTGCGATCTGGTGCTGAAACAAGGCGTTAATTTCATCTCCTGATCCACACCATTTTCTGCCACAACACGCCGCGTTTAGTGCGATAGTCTTGCAGCGCGGCGCTAAATGAGCGTTTTTCCTGCCTGCCACCGTCTCAGCGTCCGTTTGTCAGGATGTGCACATCTTCATAAAAACGATTTTCTAAACCAAATCCTAACAACAGCACACTTTCGTGACACTAAAATTGCAGCTTAACGACATCGCAATTACATTGTATCACCCAAAAAATAAACAGTTAGCCAGCGAAGCACCTGGCGTCATGAGGATATGCTGTTGTCAGAATTCTTGTCTCTTATCCTTTTTCTGGCTTCTGTCGGCGTTTACGCCTGGAAAGCCGGCCGTCACACCTGGTGGTTTATCGCCACGCTGGTGGTGCTCGGCATTTTTATTATTTTAAACATTACCTTATACGCCAGCGATTACTTTACCGGTGACGGTATTAACGATGCGGTGCTCTACACCCTGACGAACAGCCTGACGGGCGCAGGTGTGGGTAAGTACATACTTCCGGGGCTCGGCCTTATCGTCGCGCTGGTGATGATTTTTGGCGCGCTGGCCTGGGTGCTGCGTCGCCGTCGCCATCATCCACACCATCATGGCTACAGCCTGCTGGCGTTATTCCTGGCGCTGGCCTCCGTCGACGCCAGCCCGGCGTTCCATCAGATCACCGAGCTGGTGAAATCCCAGTCGCGCGACGGCGATCCGGATTTCGCGGCTTACTACAAAGAGCCGTCGAAAACGATCGCCAACCCGACGCTCAATCTGGTCTATATCTACGGTGAAAGCCTGGAGCGCACCTACTTTGATAACGATGCCTTCCCGGACCTGACGCCAGATTTGGGCGCGCTGAAAAATGAAGGTCTCGATTTCAGCCACACCATGCAGCTGCCCGGCACGGATTATACGATTGCCGGGATGGTTGCCTCCCAGTGTGGTATCCCGCTGTTCGCGCCTTTTGAAGGTAACGCCTCAGCCTCCATGTCGACCTTCTTCCCGCAGAATATTTGCCTCGGCGATATCCTGAAAAACTCCGGCTACGAAAACTATTTTATGCAGGGAGCAAACCTGCGCTTCGCCGGAAAAGATGTGTTCCTGAAATCCCACGGTTTTGACCACCTGTACGGCTCAGAAGAGTTAAAAACGACGGTTGCCGATCCGAGCTACCGCAATGACTGGGGCTTCTATGACGATACGGTACTCGACGAAACCTGGAAGAAATTCGAGGAGCTGTCCCGCGCGGGCAAGCGTTTCTCTCTCTTTGCGCTGACGGTGGACACCCACCATCCGGACGGGTTTGTCTCGCGCACCTGCAAGCGCAAAAGCTATGAGATTGATGGCAAAAACAACAAATCGTTCAGCGCCGTCACCTGCAGTCAGGAGCACATCGCCGCACTGGTCGAGAAAATCAAAGCCTCGCCCTGGTTTAAAAACACCGTCATCGTCGTCTCATCTGACCATCTGGCGATGAAAAACAGCGCGTGGGATCAGCTCAACAAGCAGGATCGCAGCAACCTGTTCTTCGTCCTGCGCGGCGACCAGCCGCAGCAGGAGGAGATCGCCACCAAACGCAACTCCATGGATAACGGCGCCACCGTGCTGGACATTCTGGGCGGCGACAACTTTATTGGCCTGGGCCGCAGCACGCTGTCGGGGCAATCCCTGTCGGAAGTGTTCCTCAACATGAAGGAAAAAATTCTCGCCTGGAAGCCAGACATCATCCGCCTGTGGAACTTCCCGAAAGAGATGAAAGACTTCACCGTCGATCGGGATAAAAACACCATTGCCTTCTCGGGCAGCAACTTCCGTCTGCCGCTGCTGCTGCGCGTCTCGGAAGGACGCGTTGAGCCGTTGCCGGAAAGCGAGTATTCCGCGCCGCTGCGCTACCAGCTGGCCGATTTTGCGCCACGCGATAACTTCGTCTGAGTCGACCGGTGCTACAAAATGGGCCAGCTCTGGTCGCAGCCGCTGGCGCTCTCGACCGACTGGTGCGTCTCGCAGGGCCAGCTTGGCGGAGAGCAAACCGTTCAGCACGTGGATAAGGCGCAGTGGAAGGGCAAAACCGCCTTTAAAGATACGGTGATTGATACCGTGCGCTATCAGCGTAACGTCGACATGCTGAAAATCGTCGACAACGATATTCGCTACAAAGCGGACAGCTTTATCTTTAACGTGGCCGGCGCGCCGGAAGAAGTGAAACAGTTTAGCGGCATCTCGCGGCCGGAGTCCTGGGGACGCTGGTCCAACGCGCAGCTGGGCAATGAGGTGAAAATTGAGTACACCCATCCCCTGCCTGAACAATTTGATCTGGTGATCACCGCCAGGGCTTATGGGCCTAATGCTAACAAGCCCGTACCCGTGCGCGTGGGCGATCGGGAGCAGACGTTAACGCTTGGAAACGACGTGAGCACACAAACGCTGCATTTTGAGAATCCTTCGCGCAGCAATACCCTGGTGATTGTACCGCCGGACCCGCAGTCCACGAATGAGGGAAATATTCTTGGGCATTCGCCGCGCGAGATCGGAATTGGCATGGTCGAAATCAAAATCATCAGCAAAGCGGGTTAATGCGCGTCGCGCCCGGCGTTCTGCCGGGCGCTTATGAAAATAAATAATCCTTTATAAATCTTATAAAATAGATAAAAACACTTTATATAAGCCATTTTTATCTATAAATATCCTGTCAAAATCCAAATACATAAAATGTGCAGCTCCTGAAATCACCACGGAGCGTTACGCACTTTTATCATGCTAACCGGCTATAAGTTCGAATCCATCCGGGCACTGCGCAGTGAAAATGTGATTGCCTGGGAGGTATTGTCCACGGCAAAGCCCCACGTCAATCTTGAAGATTACTTTGGCTCGATGACCGCGACCCAGCGTAAAGCGCACTTCTTTGCGCAGCTTCGTCACGCCATGTTTTGCAAGGATGGCGACAAGTATTACCTCAATGCGACATCGGATTTACTGCTGGACACGGACTTCCTCGACAGGCTCAAAGAAGAAACCCCCTGCCCGGAGAGACTTGCTATCGAGGTCACCGATCTCCATTCGATGGTACAACTCGACGATACGCAAAGCCGGGCGCTGCGGAAATGCATCGCAACGCTCCATCAGTGGGGGATAGAAGTGTGGGCAGACGATGTTTGCGAAGACCTTCTTCCCGAACTTCTGACCAGCCAGATCCGCTTCTGCGGCATCAAAATTGACAAACATACCTTCTGGAACGGACGGACCGAGCAGGCGAAGTTTCTGCATCTCACCCGCCAGTGCAAGCGCGTCGCCAGCAAGGTGCTGATCGAAGGCATTGAAACCGCGGGTGATTTCGCGCTGGCCCGCGCCAGCGCGGCCGATTACGGCCAGGGCTATCTGTGGGGCAGAAAATGCCCCCTCTCATTCCGAATGCTGGCGATAAGGTCATCGTTCTGCGCGGCAATGCCTGCTTATGGCCTTGCCCCACTTGTTGCTGCCACAACCTGGCGGCATTCCATCAAAAACGCTGCCTGCTGGACGCTCAGTCATTCGCTTTGTAATTGCACTGTTACTCACGTCAGGAAATAAGATCATGAAAATTATTCCCACCGTTGTATGTTGTTCCGTTCTCCTGCTTCCTGCTGCTGCGATCGCCGCAGACAGCACCGCAAGCGCGACGATGCACGTATCACTTGAGGTCGTGAAGTCGTGCACCCTCAAAGCCAACGACCTCAACTTCTCGCGTCACGGCTCCGATGAGTCGAGCGAAATCCAGGCCAAAACGCAGGTCGATATCGTCTGCACCAACGGCACGCCGTTCACTCTGACCGCCACCAGCAACGACGGCGAAAATGGAACCTTCTGGCTGAAGCCGGAAAACGGCGACACGGGCGCGCAGAAGATTGCGTGGAAACTCTTTGCTGACGAAGGCAAACAGACGCAAATCACCGGCACGAATGGGCTGGACGATACCGGCAACGGTGCGGAACAGGAAGAAACGCTGTATGGCGTGATTGACGCCGGGGCGCTGACAACCGCCCAGGCAGGTACCTACAGCGACGATATCACGTTAAAACTGGAGTACTGATCGTGCGTCGCTATCTTTCCTGCTTCATTCTGTGGCTCATGATGCTGGCGCTGCTGTCACGCTACGCGCTGGCCGCCACGCTTCAGGTGGCCCCGGTAACGCTCGATCTGCAGAGCGACCAGCGGGCAGCGGCTATCTATCTCACTAACAGTGGGAAAGCGGCCATCCATGCGCAGATTCGGGTGTACGAATGGACGCAAAAAAACGGTAAAGATGTGCTGGTGGCCACCGGGGAGGTGGTCAGCAGCCCGGCGATGACATCACTGGCGCCGGGCCAGCAGCAGCTGGTGCGTATTATCGTCATGCAGCCCGGCATCCGTGCACAGGAGCAAAGTTACCGGCTGGTCATCGACGAACTGCCGGACGCCACGTCCCGTGCCGCCAATCCCACCGCGGTGCACTTCCTGCTGCGCTACTCGATTCCGGTGTTTATTGCCGGGAACCAGAGCGCGCCCGTCAGCCACGATACCCTGAGCTGTGAGCAGTCTGAAATACCGGCCACCCTTCGCTGCTTTAATGCCGGAACCCGCCACATCCGTCTGAGCCACCTTGAGGCCCTGACGGCCGATGGGCAGGTTGTAGGGTCGATTAAAGGCCTGGCGGGCTATGTGCTCCCGGGACAAACCGCCCTTTTGCCGCTTAAACACGCTTCACGTCACGCGCTCAGCACGCTGCGCGTCTATCTCAATGATGACCACCATGCCAGCCAGATACCCCTGCGCCCGCTCGCTTCTCGCGCTCCTGTTTTGGCTACCGCTCATGCTGTCAGCCCGGACTGAACCCGCCGACACCGTACAATGGCTGGCCATTACCGTGAACCACGCCCCGCGAGGCGAGCTCTGGGCCTGCCGGGTGGTGGATAATGCGTTATGGATAAGCCGCAGCGACATGAAAAAGCTGGGGCTTCACGCCCCGGACGATCGCGCCGAATGGGTTGAGCTGACGTCCCTGCCGGGCCTGAAGGTTAATCTCGACGTGCTGTCCCAGCAGGTGTCGATTACCGCTGAGGCAGAGGCGCTCGAGGGCCAGCAGCATCTCACCGCCTCAAAGCCCGCGCCGATGTATCGCTACCCTGATGCGCAACCCGTCAGCGCCTATACGCTCGGATACGCGCTCTACGCCAGCGATGTGCAGGGGAAGCGCCAGCTCAACGCCCAGACTATGCTGACCGCATCCGGAGGATTACCCGGAACGTTCAGCAGCAGTTTCTCAAGCCATGCCGGGGAGGAAAACAGCGCCGGTCGACCGACCCACACGCGTCTCGAAACCCGCTGGCAGTGGGACAACACCGACTCGCTGACCACGCTGGCGCTGGGCGACAGCATCACCACCGGCGCCCGCTGGAGCCGGCAGGTGCGCTTTGGCGGGCTGCACTGGGCACGTAATTTTGAGCTCAATCCGCAACTCAATACTGAACCGCGCAGCCGCTACAGCGACACGGCCGTACTGCCTTCCACGGTCGATTTGTATATTGACGGCCTTAAGCAGAGCAGCCAGCGCGTCACGCCGGGTGACTTTCTGCTGGATATCCTGCCCTCCTTCACCGGAAGCGGGCAGGCGGAGGTGGTCATTACCGATATCAACGGCCAGCGTCGCACCGTACAGCTCGATCTCTACGGCGCGCCGGGCATGCTGGCGGAAGGGCTCAGCAGCGGTTCGCTGGACATCGGCTGGATGCGGGAAAACTACGCCCTGCACTCCGACGACTATGCCGCCTCGCCGCTGCTGGACGCGGGCTGGCGCTATGGGGTGAATAATCACCTGACGCTGGCGCTGCATACGGAGCAGCAGCGCAGGCTGCACAACGTGGGCACGGGCGCTGACTGGCTGGTCTCTCCCGCCGTAGGGGTGGTTAGCCAGCACGTTGCCGTGAGCGACAGCCCTTACGGTCAGGGCGTTCAGTGGGGCCTCGGCTGGCAGTGGAACGGCAGAGGAACGGGCATTTCTGCCAGCACCGTCCGCACCGAGGCGGATTTCGCCGACAACGCCCGCATGAGCGGTGCCGCCCCCGTCAGGCGCAGCGACAGCGTGTGGGTAAGCCAGTCCATCCCCCATTTCGGTACCGTGGGCGCGGGCTGGGTACAGCAGAACATTCAGGGCAGCACAGAGCGTTACCTCAACGCCTCCTGGTCGGTATCGCTGCCGGCACACATCTCCATCACGCTGAGCTACACCCGCTCGTTTACGGATGCGTCGAGTCACGTTCAGCTGCTGTTTTCCGTCCCATTGGGTCGCGAGGACACGCTCTCCGCTCAGGCCAGCCGGGATACGCCGCGCATGGATTATCGCCACCAGCCGGACGATGAGGCCGGCGGCTGGTCATGGGAGCTGGGCCAGGGCTTTGGCGAACGACGTGAAAAATATGCGGACGTAGGCTATCTGGGCCGCGCGGGCGAATGGCACGTTGGGCTGCAGCAAGGTGCCAGCCAGGGCAACCAGTATGCCTCAGCCGAAGGTAGGCTGACGCTGCTGGACGGCAGCCTGCACGCGCTGCGCTACATCCAGCAGGGCATGGCGCTGGTGTCCACGCACGGTATTGGGCACGTACCGGTGATGCTGGAAAACCGCCCGGCCGGTGAAACGGATGAGAACGGTTATCTCCTGCTGACCGACCTGCCGCGCTACCACAACAGCAAAGTCAGCATTAACCCGCTCGATCTGCCCGCCGATGTGATCGCCCCCGTCACCGACATGCATGCCAGGCCGGGCAATAACAGCGCGGTCAAAGTCGATTTTAACGTCCATCACGCCGTCACGGTTCAGGCCCGGCTGGTCGACAGCCGCCGCAGGCCGCTCCCGCTGGGCAGCGTCGTGTCAACGCCGCAGGGTGCCACCATCGTGGGCCGCGATGGCTTTATCTGGCTTGAAGATCCGCCCCTGCCGGGTGAACTGGTGGTGAAGACCGGTGAGGGAGAGTGCCGGGTCGCGCTTCCGGCGCCCCGTACCGCGTCATCTATACAGAATATGGGAGAACAACTGTGTCATTAAGAGCGCCGTTATTATTGCTGCTCGTCCTGTCCGTAAAGGCGATGGCGGCAGCCTGCTGGATAACCTCCATGCCCGCCATTAACTTTGGCAACGTCGTGGCGGGCAATACCACCTCCGTCAACACCGAGGTCAAGTTTAGCTGCCAGGCCGACAACGAGGGCAGGACGGAATATCTCAACGTCTGCCTGAGCAGCGTAGACGCCCCGCCCTTTGAGATGATCTCGCCGGGGGACCAGGAGGGAAAACAGTACACCCTCCTCTTCCGCCTGCTGAACGGCGCAGCACGCTCTCAGGAGCTGGGGCCTGCCAGCAGCGGGAACCTGATTCAGCAGACTCTGGCCGCGCAAAGCAATGCCAACGTCAGCAGTACCTTTCCGCTTATCGCTACCATTCCGGCAGGGCAAAGCCAGCTTCCGGCCTACCACTATTACAACTACAACATGAATCTGCGCATCGCCTGGCACAGCGCCCTGCGTCAGGATGCCCTGCAAAACTGCTCGGACGGTTCCGCAGAGGGGGAGCAGGTGCAGGGCGGCACCAGCGCGCAGGCCGAAATCAGCCAGGGATGCTACATCGAGCGCGTGACGCCCCTTAACTTCGGCACCCTGACCAGCACCGCGACCCTGCGTCCGACGCGTTCCACCGCCACCCTGACCACGCGCTGCCCGGCTGGAACCGCATTCACCCTTGCCATGGGCAAAGGCAACCATGCCAGCGGTAATCAGCGGCAGCTCTGCAACAACGAGGGCCAGTGCCTGCGCTACGGGCTCTGGCAGGATGAGGCGGCCACGCAACGCTGGGGAGATCAAAGCAGCGGCGATGCGCTGCAGGTCACCAATCCCGCTGGCGGCACCCAGAACTACACCGTTTACGGCGAGGTCCCGGCACAGCCGCTAACCGGTACCGGGGAATTTATTGATGACGTGATTATCACGCTGACTTATTAAATCACCCAAAAACCTGTCTGGATCAATGTTATCGGTAACAGTGGCGTTAAAATAGCCAGCAATGCAGCCCGGAAGGCGTAGACCTTCTCTTTTTATTTTTTATCTCTGTTTTTATTACAACAACTTATGAAATACCTGCTTGCTGACGCCATCGTCTATAACGACGAGGACGGTTCTGTTTCTCTTATCAATGCGCCGGATGAGGATGCGCAGCTCCTCACCTGTACGGCCAATACCATCATGAAGCTGCTGGTTCAGCATCATGGGAACGTGGTTGAACGGGAAACCTTTCTCCAGGAAGTCTGGGATCGGCGAGGGCTTCAGGGGTCTAACAACTCCTTAAACCAGTACATCAGCATTCTGCGCAAGATGCTGGCGGCCCTGCTTCCCGACGCGCTGCTTATCGTTACCGTACCGAAAACGGGCTTTATGCTCAGCGCGGACGTTACGGTCACTCCGCTGGAGGAGGCTCCACCGACCGCCGAAACGGCGAAACCTGCATGGCGCGTTCGCCCGGAATGGCTGTTCTGCGGCGCGCTCACGCTGGTCGTCGTTGCGCTATGCCTCTGGATCGCGCTGATCAAGCCAGAAAATTCACAAAGGGAGATCCATCTGCTGACGCATATCGGCACCTGCCCGGTCTACACCTTTACGCCGCTGGCGGACGTATTTCACGGGAAGGCAATAACGCTGGCGCAAACGCTTCAGAAGGACGGCCATCTTCCGTGCCTGAAAAATTCAATTTTCTACATGCACATTCAGAGAACGCTTTTCTACGGCCACGAAGGGCGGCTGGTGCTCTCCCAATGTTCCCTCACGCAGGGTAAAGCCAGCGCCTGTCGTACGCTTTACTATTACGAGTGGTGATGATGAGACACAAAAAAGTTTGGCTAATCCTGATCCTCAACCTGCTGCTGCTGGGCACCGTGCTGGCGTGGTACTTTCACACGCCCCCGCTGTCGGTGGCCTGCGACGGAAACCTGACCTTTTCCGACCGGCGCGACAACCACGATTTCACCTTTGACGGTGAGATCATTATGCGTTTTCATCCCGACAAAACCGGGTACATCACGGTTAACGGCAGCGTGGTAAATGCCCCACGCAGCTGGGAGGTTTCCCGCCAGGAGATGTTTAAATGGCGTCACGTGGAGGGCGAACTGTATGAGATCGCTATTCAAAAAGTGGAGCGTTTTAGCCATGACGCCATGCCGCCCGGGGTCTTTGAAAAATACGTTGCCGGCCTGACGCTGGGCAATAAAAGGCTTCTGACGATCGAGCGCACGCCGGAAGACGCGCTGGTGATCAGCAATTTCTATTCGCCGGTGCTGATCTGCTCGGAATAATGTCGACGGGTCAGGCTATACTTGCCGCCATGACTCTTCGCATTCGCCCCACCACCCTCAACGACATTGCCGCCCTGCCCGCCATTGAACGCGCGGCGGCCGGGCGCTTCCGTGACTTCCCGGCACTCGCCTGGCTTGCCGATGGCGAGGTCATTTCCGCTGAGCAACACCTCGACTATGTCGAACGCGGGTTAAGCTGGCTGGCGCTGGCAAACGACCAGCCCGTCGGGTTTATCCTTGCCGAAGCCCATCCGTCTTCACTGTTTATTGTCGAACTCTCGGTTGATCTGGACTGGCAGGGAAAAGGGATCGGCAGGCAGCTCATCGCCTGCGTGGCAGATTGCGCCCGTAAAAGGGGGCTGACCGCGCTGACGCTGACGACGTTCAGGGACGTCCCGTGGAATGCGCCGTTCTATGCGCGGCTGGGGTTTGAAAAAATGACGACGCTGACGCCTGAACTGCGTCAGAAAAGGGAAGAAGAGACGGCGCACGGTTTCGCGTATGAAACGCGCTGCGCCATGCGCCTGCCTCTGTAATATCGCCCGGTGGCGCTGCGCTTACCGGGCCTACAAAACCCTGAACCGTAGGCCGGGTAAGGCGCAGCCGCCACCCGGCAAAACCACAAACCGTAGGCCGGGTAAGGCGCAGCCGCCACCCGGCACAACCACAAACCGTAGGCCGGGTAAGGCGCAGCCGCCACCCGGCACAACCACGAACCGTAGGCCGGGTAAGGCGTAGCCGCCACCCGGCACAACATACGGCGTTAGAACGTTTCCCAGTTATCACCAGCATCAGCGGTAACCGTTTTACGCGCCATCGCCGGTGCTGCAACGGTTTTCGCAGAAGCGAACTCACGCGCTTTCATCTGCTCCTGCTGAATGCGGAACACCGCCACGGCCTGCGTCAGACGGCTTGCCTGCTCTTCCAGTGCGGCTGCCGCTGCGGCAGACTCTTCCACCAGCGAGGCGTTCTGCTGGGTCACGCGATCCATCTCTGCCACCGCCAGACCGACCTGGTCGATACCGCGGCTCTGCTCGTCAGACGCAGAGGCGATTTCACCCATGATGTCCGTGACGCGGGTGACCGCATTCACGATCTCACCCATGGTTTCACCGGCGCTTTCGACCAGCGTTGAACCCACTTCCACGCGACCCACGGAGTCTTCGATCAGGCTCTTGATCTCGCGTGCCGCCTGGGCGCTGCGCTGGGCCAGGTTACGCACTTCACCTGCCACCACCGCAAAACCACGGCCCTGCTCGCCCGCACGCGCCGCTTCTACCGCCGCGTTCAGTGCCAGGATGTTGGTCTGGAAAGCAATGCCGTCGATCACGCTGATAATGTCGGCAATTTTCTGCGAACTGCCCGCGATATCGCGCATGGTCTGCACCACGTTGTCCACCACTTTGCCGCCTTTCTGCGCGGTTTCAGAGGCGCTCAGCGCAAGATGGCTCGCCTGACGGGCGTTCTCGGCGTTCTGCTTAACGGTCGCCGTCAGCTGCTCCATGCTGGCAGCGGTCTCTTCCAGGGAAGCGGCCTGCTGTTCAGTACGGGAGGAGAGGTCGTTGTTGCCCATCGCGATTTCACTCGCGCCGCTGTAGATCGCATTCGCGCCGTTACGCACGTCGCCAACGGTACGCACCAGTTCGCCCTGCATATGACGCAGCGAGTCGGCCAGTTCACCCATCTCGTTGGTGCCCTGAACCTCAATGCGCTTCACCAGATCGCCGCTGGCGATATGGCGAATGTTGTCGATCAGACGATTCAGCGGAGAGATCAGCGTCTGCTTGATGTTCAGCCAGACGGCCACAATCACCACCAGCACGGCAATCAGGACGCCGATCAGCACCCAGATAGCCTGGCTGTAGGAGCTGTTGCTGTCTTCGACCGCCATCTGGTACAGCTTGTCGTTCTGCTGCAGGTAGCTCACGTACTGTTTCTCAAAACCGTCCTGGTAACTCTGGGTTGGCTGGTCGAAGAAGGCGTTGATTTTGCCCGCGCCCAGCAGCTGAATCAGCTCCGCCAGCGCGCCGTGGTAAATATCATAGTTACGCTTGATCTCCATGGCATCCGCATCGCTTTGACGCGGATCGCGCGGCAGGGCTTCGTAGGCAGCCCAGTTTTTTTCCGCCTGTTTCAGAGACGCAGACGCGATTTGCATCAAATCGTTCACGGTCGCGCCGCTACCGATATTGCTCTGATCCATCATGTAGCGAATACCCGCGCGGTTCAGGGTATTACGGGTTTGCAGCAACGCTACCCAGCTGCCGTTCAGCGTGGACTGTTGCTGGCGAATGGTTTGCAGGACGGTGAAATTCTCTTTGTCATTCTTCAGAGCATTAAAGAAAAGACCACCGGATGTGAGTTGTAAAAGGCCAAATATCGCTAAAACCAGCATTAAGCTGGTGACAATCTTGATACGGTTTAACATGTTTTCTCTTTCCTCAGACAGATACAGAATTTTCGGCCTGGAAAGGGAAAACTTTACGAAATTCATCCTGAAATTTGTGGTTTTTACTCTTCTTCCCGCGCTGCGTTATGTCGGTTTCCGAGTTCAATAAACTCTTCCAGCAGCGCCGTCAGCTGTTTCATCTTCTCCGGCGTATATTCCGCCTCAATCTGCTGATACGCCTCCTCCACCTGCGCCTGGGCGTGCTCATACAGCGCATTGCCCTCTTTGGTCAGCGAGACGTACAGCTTGCGCTGGTCGTTCAGCGGCTTTAAGCGCAGCACCAGACCGTCGCGCTCCATGCGCGTCAGAATGCCGGTCAGGCTCGGGCGCAAAATACAGGTGCGAAACGCCAGATCGTGAAAATCCATCGACGGATGTTCAGCCAGCACGCGCACAATGCGCCACTGCTGCTCGGTCAGGTTATGGCGCTTCACGATCGGTCGGAAGTAGGACATCGCCGCTTCCCGCGCCTGCAGCAGCGCGATGGTTAATGAATCATGCATAGCCTCTCCCCTTCACATCATTAACACGTAAACAATTCATAAAAGATGCTTTTATAAACAACACGTTTTCCGTCAAAAAGTCTAACAGAAACCCACTAAGTTTATTAACCATCTGATTTTAATATCAATAAAAACCAATATATAAATTTATTGTTATTCGTATCACAAATCTTTCACTTCTGATTGCGAAATAATCAGCAAAAGCATAAAACCAGATCATTAACATATTAATGAAATCCAAACCGGACCTCCGGCCTGAGGAGTATGTGAATGAAAGGTACCGTCTTTGCCGTCGCCCTCAACCATCAGAGCCAGCGCGAAGCCTGGCGAGAGGCGTTTGAAAAAGCCCCCTACAACACGCCGCCGAAAACGGCGGTGTGGTTTATCAAACCGCATAACACCGTGATTCGCGCGGGCGACCCCATTCCGTTCCCGCAGGGGGAAACGGTGCTGAGCGGCGCCACGGTAGCGCTGGTGGTCGGTAAAACCGCCAGTAAGGTACGCGTGGAGGACGCCGCGGCGTACATCGCCGGATATGCGCTGGCCAACGAGGTGAGCCTGCCGGAAGAGAGCTTCTACCGTCCGGCCATCAAGGCCAAATGCCGCGACGGATTCTGCCCGCTCGGCGAACCGGTCGCCGTTGATAACGTGGATAGCCTGACCATCATCACCGAGATCAACGGCCGCGAAGCGGACCACTGGAACACCGCCGATCTGCAGCGTAACGCTGCCGAACTGCTGAGCGCCCTGAGCGAGTTCGCCACCCTTAATCCCGGCGATGCGATCCTGCTCGGTACCCCGCACAGCCGCGTTGAGATCCGCCTGGGCGATCGGGTGCGTATTCTGGCGGAAGGGTTTCCACCGCTGGAAAACCCGGTGGTGGACGAGCGCGATGTCACTATTGCGCACCGCACGCCGCCGCACGCCACGCTGTTTGCCCTCGGCCTGAACTATGCCGATCACGCCAGCGAGCTGGACTTCAAGCCGCCCACCGAGCCGCTGGTCTTTATCAAAGCGCCAAACACCTTCAACGGCGACAACCAGACCTCGGTGCGCCCGAACAATATCGAATACATGCACTATGAAGCGGAGCTGGTGGTGGTCATCGGTAAAACGGCCCGCAAGGTGAGCGAAGCCGAGGCGATGGACTATGTTGCGGGCTATACGGTCTGCAACGACTACGCCATTCGTGACTATCTCGAAAACTACTACCGCCCGAACCTGCGGGTAAAAAGCCGCGACGGGCTGACCCCCATTTCCCCCAATATCGTGCCAAAAGAGGCCATTCCCGACCCGCACAACCTCGCCCTGCGCACCTTCGTCAACGGCGAGCTGCGCCAGGAAGGCACCACGGCGGATCTGATCTTCAGCATCCCGTACCTGATCGCGTACCTGAGCGACTTTATGACCCTGCAGCCGGGCGACATGATTGCCACCGGCACGCCGAAGGGGCTCTCCGACGTGGTGCCGGGCGATGAGGTGGTGGTGGAAGTGGAAGGCGTGGGACGCCTGGTGAACCGAATTGTGAGTGAGGAGACGGCAAAATGAAAAAGATTAACCACTGGATAAACGGTAAAAACGTCGCGGGCAGCGACTACTTCCACACCACTAACCCGGCCTCCGGCGAGGTGCTGGCAGAAGTGGCCGCCGGCGGCGAGGCCGAAATCCATCAGGCCGTTGCCGCCGCCAAAGAGGCGTTCCCGAAGTGGGCTAACCTGCCGATGAAGGAGCGCGCGCGCCTGATGCGCCGCCTGGGCGACCTGATCGACCAGAACGTGCCCGAGATCGCCGCCATGGAAACCGCCGATACCGGGCTGCCGATCCACCAGACCAAAAACGTGCTGATCCCGCGCGCCTCGCACAACTTCGAATTTTTCGCCGAGGTGTGCCAGCAGATGAACGGCAAGACCTACCCGGTCGACGACAAGATGCTCAACTACACCCTGGTGCAGCCGGTGGGCGTCTGCGCGCTGGTGTCGCCGTGGAACGTGCCGTTTATGACGGCCACCTGGAAGGTCGCGCCCTGTCTGGCCTTAGGCAATACCGCGGTGCTGAAGATGTCCGAGCTCTCCCCGCTGACCGCCGACCGTCTGGGCGAACTGGCCCTCGAAGCGGGTATTCCGGCGGGCGTGCTGAACGTCGTTCAGGGCTACGGCGCGACGGCAGGCGATGCGCTGGTGCGGCATCACGACGTGCGCGCGGTCTCCTTCACCGGCGGCACCGCCACCGGGCGCAACATCATGAAAAATGCCGGGCTGAAGAAATACTCCATGGAGCTGGGCGGCAAATCCCCGGTACTGATTTTTGAAGACGCGGACATCGAGCGCGCGCTGGACGCCGCCCTGTTCACCATCTTCTCCATCAACGGCGAGCGCTGCACCGCGGGCTCGCGCATCTTCATCCAGCAGAGCATCTACCCGGAATTCGTGAAGCGCTTTGCCGAGCGCGCCAGCCGCCTGCGCGTGGGCGACCCGACCGATCCGAACACCCAGATTGGCGCGCTCATCAGCCAACAGCACTGGGAAAAAGTCTCCGGCTATATCCGCCTCGGCATTGAGGAAGGCGCAACACTGCTGGCGGGCGGCCCGGACAAACCGACCGATCTGCCTGCGCACCTGAAGGGCGGCAACTTCCTGCGCCCGACCGTGCTGGCGGATGTTGATAACCGCATGCGCGTGGCGCAGGAGGAGATCTTCGGGCCGGTGGCCTGCCTGCTGCCGTTCAAGGACGAAGCGGAAGGGCTGCGCCTGGCCAACGACGTGGAGTACGGCCTGGCGTCATACATCTGGACCCAGGACGTGAGCAAGGTACTCCGTCTGGCGCGCAATATCGAAGCGGGGATGGTGTTCGTCAACACCCAGAACGTGCGCGACCTGCGCCAGCCGTTTGGCGGCGTGAAAGCCTCCGGCACCGGCCGCGAGGGGGGCGAGTACAGCTTCGAGGTATTCGCGGAGATGAAGAACGTCTGCATCTCCATGGGCGACCATCCGATTCCAAAGTGGGGGATCTGAAAATGGGCAAATTAGCGTTAGCGGCAAAAATCACCCACGTGCCGTCGATGTATCTCTCCGAACTGCCGGGCAAAAACCACGGCTGCCGCCAGGGCGCCATCGATGGGCATAAAGAAATTAGCAAGCGCTGCCGGGAGCTGGGCGTCGATACCATTATCGTCTTCGACACCCACTGGCTGGTGAACAGCGCGTACCACATTAACTGTGCGGACCATTTTTCGGGCGTCTACACCAGCAACGAGCTACCGCACTTTATCCGCGACATGACCTACGACTACAACGGCAACCCGGAACTCGGCCAGATGATTGCCGACGAGGCGGTGAAGCGTGGCGTGCGCGCCAAAGCGCACAACATTCCGAGCCTCAAGCTTGAGTACGGCACGCTGGTGCCAATGCGCTACATGAACGCGGATAAGCACTTCAAGGTGGTCTCCATCTCGGCGTTCTGCACGGTTCACGACTTCGCCGACAGCCGCAGGCTGGGCGAGGCCATCGTCAGCGCCATCGAAAAATATGACGGCACCGTGGCGGTGCTCGCCAGCGGCTCGCTGTCGCACCGCTTTATCGACGACCAGCGCGCCGAGGAAGGGATGAACAGCTACACCCGGGAGTTCGACCGCCAGATGGACGAGCGCGTGGTGAAGCTGTGGCGCGAGGGTCAGTTCAAAGAATTCTGCAGCATGCTGCCGGAGTACGCCGACTACTGCTACGGCGAGGGCAACATGCACGACACGGTGATGCTGCTGGGGATGCTCGGCTGGGACAAATACGACGGCAAGGTGGAGTTTCTCACCGAGCTGTTCGCCAGCTCCGGCACCGGCCAGGTCAACGCCGTTTTCCCCCTGCCCGCATAAGGAGCCACCATGCCGCACTTTATTGCTGAATGTACCGACAACATCCGCGAGCAGGCCGACCTGCCGGGGCTGTTCGCCAAAGTGAACGAGGCGCTCGCCGCCACGGGCATCTTCCCTATCGGCGGTATCCGCAGCCGCGCCCACTGGCTGGACACCTGGCAGATGGCCGACGGCAAGCACGATTACGCCTTTGTCCATATGACGCTGAAGATTGGCGCGGGGCGCAGCCTGGAGAGCCGGGAAGAGGTCGGTGAAATGCTGTTTGCGCTGATTAAAACGCATTTCGCGGCGCTGATGGCGAGCCGCTATCTGGCGCTGTCGTTTGAGCTGGACGAGCTGCACCCAACGCTCAATTACAAACAAAACAACGTGCACGCGTTGTTTAAGTAGACATCTTTTCCGCCCGGTGGCGCTTCGCTTACCGGACCTACAACGGCTCGAACGTAGGCCGGGTAAGCGCAGCGTCACCCGGCAACAGCCGCATAAAGGATACGCCATGCTCGATAAACACACCCATACCCTGATCGCCCATCGTCTGCATCAGGCGGAGCAGTCCCGGGAGCAGATCCGCCAGATCTCCCTCGACTACCCGACGATCACTATCGACGACGCCTACGCCGTCCAGCGCGAATGGGTGAGCCTGAAGATCGCCGAAGGCCGCGTGCTGAAGGGCCACAAGATCGGCCTCACCTCTAAAGCGATGCAGGCCAGCTCGCAGATCAGCGAGCCGGACTACGGCGCGCTGCTGGACGACATGTTCTTCCATGACGGCAGCGACATTCCCGTCGATCGCTTTATCGTCCCGCGCATTGAAGTGGAGCTGGCGTTCGTGCTGGCAAAACCGCTGCGCGGCCCGAACTGCACGATCTTCGACGTCTACAACGCCACGGATTACGTGATCCCCGCGCTGGAGCTGATCGACGCCCGCTGCCACAACGTCGACCCGGACACCCAGCGCCCGCGCAAGGTGTTCGACACCATCTCCGATAACGCCGCCAACGCGGGCGTGATCCTCGGCGGCCGTCCGATTAAGCCCGACGAGCTGGACCTGCGCTGGATCTCCGCCCTGCTCTACCGCAACGGCGTGATCGAAGAGACCGGCGTGGCCGCAGGCGTCCTGAACCACCCGGCCAACGGCGTGGCGTGGCTGGCCAACAAGCTTGCGCCGTACGACGTGCAGCTTGAGCCTGGCCAGATCGTTCTCGGCGGCTCGTTTACCCGCCCGGTGCCCGCCAGCAGAGGCGACACCTTCCACGTCGACTACGGCAACATGGGCTCCATCAGCTGCCGCTTTGTCTAGGAGATAACCATGCAAAACGCATTCAAAGCGGCGCTGCAGGCGGGCCGCCCGCAAATTGGCCTATGGCTGGGGCTGACCAGCAGCTACAGCGCGGAGCTGCTGGCCGGAGCAGGCTTCGACTGGCTGCTGATCGACGGCGAGCACGCGCCGAACAGCGTGCAGACCGTCCTGACCCAGCTGCAGGCCATCGCCCCTTATCCCAGCCAGCCGGTGGTGCGCCCGTCGTGGAACGACCCGGTGCAGATCAAACAGCTGCTGGACGTGGGCGCACAAACTCTGCTGGTGCCGATGGTACAAAACGCCGACGAAGCGCGGCAGGCGGTACGTGCCACCCGCTACCCGCCCGCGGGCATTCGCGGCGTCGGCAGCGCCCTGGCGCGCGCCTCGCGCTGGAACCGCATTCCGGATTACCTGCAGCAGGCCAACGACGCCATGTGCGTGCTGGTGCAGATCGAAACCCGTGAGGCGCTGAAAAACCTGCCGCAGATCCTGGACGTGGAAGGCGTCGACGGCGTGTTTATCGGCCCGGCGGATCTCAGCGCCGACATGGGCTTTGCCGGCAATCCGCAGCACCCGGAGGTGCAGGCCGCCATTGAACAGGCGATCGCACAGATACGCGCTGCAGGTAAAGCCCCCGGCATCCTGATGGCGAACGAGCAGCTGGCAAAACGCTATCTTGAACTCGGCGCGCGGTTTGTCGCCGTCGGGGTCGACACGACCCTGCTCGCCCGCGGCGCGGAAGCGCTGGCGGCACGCTTTATCGAAAAACCGGTTACGTCAGTTAATAACAATAAATCCGTCTACTAAACGTAAGATCTGGAGCGCACCATGACGACCTCTACCCTGCAAGCCCATGATAATAAAGCCGTTGAACACCGCGTCATTCACAAGCTGTTCCGACGCCTGATCGTCTTTCTCTTTATCCTGTTTGTTTTCTCGTTTCTCGATCGCATCAACATCGGCTTCGCCGGGCTGACGATGGGCAAAGATCTGGGCCTCACCTCAACCATGTTTGGCCTGGCCGCGACGCTCTTTTACGTCACCTACGTGCTGTGCGGGATCCCGAGCAACATCATGCTGGCGAAGATCGGCGCGCGACGCTGGATCGCCGGGATCATGGTAGTGTGGGGTATTGCCTCCACCTGCACCATGTTCGCCACCAGCCCCGAAACCCTTTACGTTCTGCGCATGCTGGTGGGCATTGCCGAAGCCGGTTTTCTGCCGGGGATTCTGGTCTACCTCACCTGGTGGTTCCCGGCCTATCACCGCGCCCGCGCCAACGCGCTGTTTATGATCGCCATGCCGGTGACCATGATGCTCGGCTCGATCCTCTCCGGGTACATTCTGGCGATGGACGGACTGTGGAACCTCAAGGGCTGGCAGTGGCTGTTCCTGCTGGAAGGGCTGCCGTCGGTGGTGCTCGGCGTGGTGACCTGGTTTTACCTCAACGACACGCCGGACCAGGCCACCTGGCTGGATGAGGACGAAAAGCAGGCGCTCAAAACGATGATCGCCCGCGAGCAGGAGGTTGCCATTGCTCAATCCGTCACGCCGCGCTCGACGCTGCGCGAGGTGCTGACCCCGGCGGTACTGCTCTACACGCTGGCCTACTTCTGCCTGACCAATACGCTGAGCGCGATCAACATCTGGACCCCGCAAATCCTGCAAAGCTTTAACACGGGGAGCAGCAACATCGTCATCGGCCTGCTGGCGGCGATCCCGCAGTTCTGCACCATCCTCGGGATGATCTGGTGGAGCCGCCGCTCCGACAGGCTGAAAGAGCGAAAAAAGCACACCATCCTGCCGTACCTGTTCGCCGCGGCGGGATGGATGCTGGCCTCCGCGACGGATCACAGCCTGATCCAGCTGCTTGGCATCATCATGGCCTCAACCGGATCGTTTACCGCCATGGCGATATTCTGGACCACGCCGGATCGGGTGATTAGCCTGCAGTCCCGCGCGGTGGCGCTGGCGGTGATCAACGCCATCGGCAACGTCGGCTCCGCCGTTAGCCCATTGCTGATTGGGATCCTGCGCGACGCGACCGGCAGCTTCAGCTCGGGGCTGTGGTTTGTGGCCGGGCTGCTGGTGGTCGGCGCGCTGGTGCTGACGCGCATTCCGATGACGCAGCGGGATCAACAGAGGAACGATCATGTGCCAGAGCCCTATCGCCAACATTGATATCAGCAAGGAGTACGACGAAAGTCTGGGCACCGACGATGTGCACTACCAGTCGTTCGCCCGCATGGCGGCCTTTTTTGGCCGCGACATGCAGGCGCATCGTCACGACCAGTATTTTCAGATGCACTTTCTCGATACCGGGCAGATTGAGCTCCAGCTCGACGATCACCGCTATTCGGTGCAGGCCCCGCTGTTCGTCCTCACCCCGCCGTCGGTGCCGCACGCGTTTATCACCGAATCCGACAGCGACGGACACGTGCTGACGGTGCGCGAGGATCTGATCTGGCCGCTGCTTGAGGTGCTCTACCCCGGCACGCGGGAGGCGTTTGGCCTGCCGGGGATCTGCCTTTCGCTTGCCGACAGGCCGGACGAGCTGGCGGCGCTGAAGCACTACTGGCAGCTGATTGCCCGGGAATCCACGGAGCAGCTGCCCGGGCGCGAGCATACTCTGGTCCTGCTGGCCCAGGCGGTTTTCACCCTGCTGCTGCGCAACGCGAAGCTCGACGACCACGCGTCAGGCGGCATGCGCGGCGAGCTGAAGCTGTTCCAGCGGTTTACCCAGCTGATCGACACCCACTACCACCAGCACTGGACGGTGCCGGAATACGCCAGCGAGCTGCACCTGACCGAATCCCGCCTGACCGATATCTGTCGCCGCTTCGCCAACCGCCCGCCAAAACGGCTGATCTTCGACCGCCAGCTGCGCGAGGCCCGACGACTGCTGCTCTTCTCCGACAGCACGGTCAGCGAGATTGCCTGGCAGCTGGGGTTCAAAGATCCGGCCTATTTCGCCCGCTTTTTTAATCGCTTAGTGGGGTGCTCGCCGAGCGCGTATCGGGCGCAGAAAGTACCGATCTCTTAGAATGAGACCTTCAGACGTACTGGATGTTCATCGTGCCGCGATCGGTTCGATAGATGGAGGCATCCACCTGCCAGGTTGACTGAATCAGCTCCGGCGTAAGCACGGCGGCAGGTTCACCGGATGCCACAACTCTTCCTTCATTCAGAACGACAAGGTGCTGACAATAATTCGCCGCCAGATTGAGATCGTGTAAAGCCACGATGACGGTAACAGGCAACGCGGTAACAAGACGCATCAGCTCAAGCTGGAACTGGATGTCCAGATGGTTAATCGGCTCGTCCAGCAGCAGAATATCCGGCTGTTGAGTGAGCGCACGCGCTATCTGGCATCGCTGACGCTCACCGCCAGAGAGCCTCTGCCAGGCTCGGTGGGCCAGGGCATTAAGTTTCATCATCGAAAGCGCCTGCTGTACCGCATCCTCATCAGCCTGATGCCAGGGCGTAAACGCTCTGCGATGCGGTGTGCGCCCAAGGCGAACAATATCAAGAACGCTCATTTCCGCCTCCGCTTCCGCATGTTGCGGAACGAAAGCCAGCTTGCGGGAAAGCTGACGCTGGCTCAGGGTATTCGTCTGCTTACCGCCCATTGTGATTCCGGCATAAGTGCAGGGCTGGACGCCCGCCATGGCACGGATCAATGTCGATTTTCCCGACCCGTTAGGGCCGAGTAGCCCTACCGTTTGCGACCGTTGTGCCATAAAACTGATGTCAGACAACACCCGGCGCGCCTGGAGCGTCACGCTCAGCTTATCCACCACGACATGCATGCTTATTTCTCCCGGTTACGGTACAGAATCAGGGCAAAAACAGGCGCACCAACCAGGGCGGTGACCACACCAACTGGCAAAACCTGGTGGCTAATCAGCATGCGTGAAATCAGGTCTGCAAGGATCATGAAATGACACCCGCCGAGGAAGGCGAGAGGGACAGTGAGCAAATGGCGGTGCCCAGCAATCATGCGGGTAATATGCGGGATGACCAGCCCAACAAAGCCCACCGCACCAATAGCACTGACGATGACCGCCGTTATCAGCGCGGTGGTCAGCAGTAAAATCACGCGTACCCGCTGAACGCGTGTGCCAAGCGTCGCGGAAACGTCCATGCCGAAATTAAAGGTATCCAGTGAACGGGCGTAGCAGATCGTTATCAGCAACCCTGCCACAACGACGGTGAAGCACAGGAGTGCATCAGCCCAGCGCACACCGCTCAGACTCCCCAGCAGCCAGAACATGACCCCACGAGACTCCTCCGCGTTAGCCGACGTACTGACAATGTACGACGTGAGCGCGTTAAACAGCTGCGTACCGGCGATTCCGGCCAGTACAATCCGTGCTGCCTTCTCGCGCATACCGCCTGATAAGACGACGATCAGCAGAAACGCCATACAGGCACCAATAAACGCTCCGGCGCCTGTCGTAAGGACACCGCTGCCAATCCCCAACAGCATTACGCTGACGGCACCGGTTGAGGCACCGGCAGAGATCCCCAGCAGGTAAGGGTCCGCAAGCGAATTACGCAACAGCGACTGCATGACCAGACCGCACAACGCCAGGCCACCGCCGCTGCTGGCCGCCATCAGCGCACGACTCATACGGTATTGCCAGACAATTCCGGCTTCAACGGCAGGCAAATCGACGTGGGTGATACCCAGACCATTGGTTATTGCCCAAAACGCAGTGGCATAGCTCACCGGTATATCACCAGTCGCAGCAGCCAGCGTTATCATGATCGGTAGACTCAGGATCCCAGCGCAGATGATCGTGCCGGTTCGCCAGTAATAAACGGTCTTGTGCATCATCTGGCTTGAGTCATCTCTTTCATATGCTGGCCGATGAGCTCAACCGCTTCGACGTTACGCAGTGAGGGATCCAGCGACATGGCAGGAACCACCACGATATTCCCTTGCCTGACCGCAGCCATTTCACGCGTGACGGGATCGGTTTCCAGGAACCGTTTTTTTGTCACCACGTCATCTGCGGGATGCAGTCGTCTGTCCATACTCGCGATGACGATAATATCAGGCTGAGATTTAACGATATGTTCCCACGTCACCGCAGGCCACTCCTCGCCAGAATCGATGATATTTGTCAGACCAAGGGTTTTACTGATCCAGTCTGGTGCGCCTTTATTGCCCGCTACCCACGGATCGCCTTTCAGGCGGGAGCTTGAAAACCAGTAAACCACCTTAAGCGGCGCCTGCGCATGCTGCTGCGCGGCGGCAATGCGCCCGGAAACTTTCTGTTTCAGCGCTTCGCCACGTGCCGGTACGTCAAAAATGCGAGCCAGAGCCGTAATCTCTTCAAGAATGATATCAATGGAGTAAGGCGCAGAGCGTGCGCCGTCGCCATTGGAGGTGGCTGTGACGGCCTTATTGGTACAGTCGGCTGGCGAGATCCAGGTCTTGATGCCTAACTGTTCAAATTGCTGACGCGTAGCAACCTCACCTTGCGGCCCGACATGCCAACTGTACTGGGCGAGAACAAGCTCAGGACGTTGAGCGACTACGGCTTCGAACCCAGGAGCATTCTCTGCCAGTCGCTTAAGTCTGGCACCCTGCGCGCTGACATCGTCGGGTAAGGCGCCAAACCAGACGGTAGTACCCGCAATCTTATCTGCCAGCCCCAGGGCGAGCATCAGTTCTGTTTCGTGCTGACCAATTGTCACCACGCGTGAAGGGGCATGCGTGAAGGTTTCTTTAATGCCGCAGTTTTCGATGGTTATCGGATAACGAGTATCAGCCGTGCTCACCAGAGGAAAGGTCAGCAATGCAGAGAGCATAAGGGGGATTGTAAATTTCATCATTTCGCTTAAAGTTATGTTATAACATAACAATATGCACAGTATAAAACATGCTGTCAAGTCAACGCGAGGCGAGGCGACAACGATCACAAAGCCCATACCCACCCGAAAAGTACCCGTCGTTGTCCCAATCGTCCCTTCACGTTACGCCCCTCTCAGGCTTCAATTAAACAACAAAAACAAAACATAAATTTAACAACACAATTCCGATACGAGGTCCCTATGAAGCCTGAAGAGTTCCGCGCTGATGCCAAACGCCCGTTAACCGGCGAAGAGTATTTAAAAAGCCTGCAGGACGGACGCGAGATTTACATCTACGGCGAGCGCGTCAAAGACGTCACCACCCATCCGGCGTTTCGCAATGCGGCGGCCTCCATCGCGCAGATGTACGACGCGCTGCACAAGCCGGACATGCAGGACACGCTCTGCTGGGGCACCGACACCGGCAGCGGCGGCTATACCCACAAGTTCTTCCGCGTGGCGAAAAGCGCCGACGACCTGCGCCAGCAGCGCGACGCCATCGCCGAGTGGTCGCGCCTGAGCTACGGCTGGATGGGCCGCACGCCGGACTACAAAGCCGCGTTCGGCTGCGCGCTGGGCGCCAACCCGGCCTTCTACGGCCAGTTCGAGCAGAACGCCCGCAACTGGTACACCCGCATTCAGGAAACCGGCCTGTACTTCAACCACGCCATCGTTAACCCGCCGATCGACCGCCACAAGCCGGCGGACGAGGTGAAAGACGTCTACATCAAGCTGGAGAAAGAGACCGACGCCGGGATTATCGTCAGCGGCGCGAAAGTGGTGGCCACCAACTCCGCCCTGACCCACTACAACATGATCGGCTTCGGCTCCGCGCAGGTGATGGGCGAAAACCCGGACTTCGCGCTGATGTTCGTCGCGCCGATGGATGCCGAGGGCGTGAAGCTGATCTCCCGCGCCTCCTATGAGATGGTGGCAGGCGCAACCGGCTCCCCTTACGACTACCCGCTCTCCAGCCGCTTTGACGAGAACGACGCCATTCTGGTAATGGATCACGTGCTGATCCCGTGGGAAAACGTGCTGATCTACCGCGATTTCGACCGCTGCCGCCGCTGGACGATGGAAGGCGGTTTCGCCCGCATGTACCCGCTGCAGGCCTGCGTGCGCCTGGCGGTGAAGCTCGACTTCATCACCGCCCTGCTGAAGAAATCCCTGGAGTGTACCGGCACCCTGGAGTTCCGCGGCGTGCAGGCGGATCTCGGCGAAGTGGTGGCCTGGCGCAACATGTTCTGGGCGCTGAGCGACTCCATGTGCTCCGAAGCCACCCCGTGGGTCAACGGTGCGTATCTTCCTGACCACGCGGCGCTGCAGACCTACCGCGTGATGGCCCCGATGGCCTACGCCAAGATCAAGAACATCATCGAGCGTAACGTCACTTCCGGGCTGATCTACCTGCCGTCCAGCGCGCGGGACCTGAACAACCCGCAGATTGACCAGTATCTGGCGAAATACGTGCGCGGCTCCAACGGCATGGACCACGTCGAACGCATCAAGATTTTGAAGCTGATGTGGGACGCCATCGGCAGCGAGTTTGGCGGCCGTCACGAGCTGTACGAAATTAACTACTCCGGCAGCCAGGATGAAATTCGCCTGCAGTGTCTGCGCCAGGCGCAGAGCTCCGGCAATATGGACAAGATGATGGCGATGGTCGACCGCTGTATGTCCGAATACGACCAACACGGCTGGACGGTGCCACACCTGCACAACAACAGCGATATCAACATGCTGGACAAGCTGCTGAAATAGCGCAGCGGGAGGTTGCAATGCATTCAGATGAACAACGCCTGCGTTTTCGCGACGCAATGAGTAGCCTGTCGGCGGCGGTTAACGTGGTCACCACCGAGGGCGAGGCGGGCCGCTGCGGCATCACCGCCACCGCCGTCTGCTCGGTCACGGACACCCCGCCGTCGGTCATGGTGTGCATCAACGCCAACAGCGCCATGAACCCGGTATTCCAGGGCAACGGCAGGCTGTGCGTTAACGTGCTGAACCACGAGCAGGAGATCATGGCGCGCCATTTCGCCGGGATGACCGGTATGACGATGGAAGAGCGCTTTGCCCTCTCCTGCTGGCAGAAAGGGCCGCTGGCGCAGCCGGTGTTGAAGGGCGCGCTGGCCAGCCTTGAAGGCGAAATAAGCCAGGTGCAAACCATCGGCACGCATCTGGTTTATCTGGTTGAAATTAAAAACATCATTCTGAGTGACGCGGGCCATGGCCTGATCTACTTCAGACGCCGCTTCCACCCGGTCATGCTGGAGACGGAAGTCGCCGTGTGATCCCCCCTCGCGCTGGCCTTTTTTCCGGCCAGCGCCGCTTTCTGCAAAAACTCCTAAGGTTTCCGCTAAATCACGCCGTTATATACCCATAAGAGAAATTTTCTGTGCCTGAATACTGACGCCGCCTGTCAGTGCACCCGCATCATTCAGCGCATACCTATATATACAGGATGACCTTATGGCTAAAACGACGCGGAGCCGCTCGGCTGAACGTCTGGTCGATATTCTCCTTGAGCTACATTTAAACGGTGTGGTAAACCGCGGTGCGCTAATGGAGAAATTTAAAATTACCGAACGCACCGTCTACCGGGATTTAAATGCCCTCTCGCCCATTGTTGAACATACCGGTAACGGTCTATATCGGCTGATTCATTCCGCACAATCGCCGGGTGGGCAAGGATTGCATCACACTCTGGCTAACTTTCTGAATGCCGACAGCTTTTTCCCTGAAAGAAATATGGAATTCTGGCAAAAGCTTGAAACGCGCGTAGACGAAAACCATATTCTTATTCTTGGCAATGAAGCGGAACATACGGTAGAACGCGATATTCGCCGTCATTTAACGAAAATCGAGAAATCGATTAAAAACCATAATGTTTGCCAGATCGTTTATAAGGGTAAAACCCGCCTGATTAATCCCTATAAACTCATTAACAAAAAAAATATATGGTATTTACAAGCCACCGAAAATAGCCGGCTGAAATCCTTCTCATTGAGCCAGATTAGCTGGTTTGATATTCAGAAAACGACCTTCACTCCCGAAGAAAATGTTCTTGAGCTGCTGGAGAAAAGCCTCGATCCCTGGGTGTCCGAAGATACTTTCGCGGTGAAAATATTTATCAAAGATAATATTTCACATTACTTCCTGCGCCGGGATCTTCTGCCGGAACAGGAGCTGCTAGAGGAGCAGCAGGACGGCGTCACGCTGCGCTGCCAGGCGGCCCACGAGAACCAGATCCTGCCGCTGCTGTTCTACTGGCTCCCCCATATTCAGATCCTGGAACCGAGCTGGCTGAAGGAGAAACTCATCAGGACGCTGGAGAGCTATCTGGCCGTAGAGCGCAACCCGAATAATCAAGTGATCTCAATCACATAATTTCGCCCTCCGGCGGCGCGCCGAAACCGCTCGTCGCCGCCTTTGACCGCTCACCCGGCACTTTCAACCACTCATTCATTTACCGTCCTTTTCGCGCGCGGGGATCTGGCACGATCGCTCCAGCATTAATCAATACCTCCTCACAACGAACCCTGA
>OJYG01000221.1_pt1 | contig 26321 bp, 20 predicted proteins | sample 1600841 | NCBI WGS metagenome assembly OJYG01 (sample SAMN04436709, study PRJEB24849) | human gut metagenome | biome: human gut; feature: NICU; material: stool | host: Homo sapiens | place: USA: Saint Louis, MO | collected 2010-09-09
GAGGGCGCAACCCGCCAGCAAAATAAAAAGCGGTAAGCTCGCTGTCGCGGCAAGGAAAGAATTACGATTCATGGAGGTGTTCTGATAAAAAAAGGTGCGCAGAGAGTACGTCTTACGGCGATCTATTTTTTAGTTACGCGTGGCAATACATCATCAGACAACAAAAGACATATTTTGAAATTTATATGATTAGCAAATAATTTCATCTGATACATTTTTTGATGTAATACTTCAATGAAAAGTCCCACTAACCCGTTCATAAATGAACGATTTTGCTGCAATACGCGCCAGCAGCCTTCATGAGTTAAACGTCGCCGCGCCCAACAAAGCAGCAGATGGCTTAATACTTTCCTATACTTTGTTTGTATTTACCAATAAAGGGACAAACAATGAAAATTCTTCTATGGGCAATCTTAATTATTTTTCTGATTGGGCTGTTGGTGGTAACGGGCGTGTTTAAGATGATTTTCTGATTCCTGCGCCGGGCAGCGATAGTATCTGCCCGGCACACGTTCTGGACGCTGTAGAGATTAGATTTTAATAGCCTGAATCGCCCGCGCAATCTCGGATGAACGGTTTAACGCCCGAATCGACTGAAAGAGTTCCGTCGCCTCAATATATTCCTTACGCAAATATCCCAACCACTGTTTAATACGCGCGACATGGTATAAACCGGTATCGCCCTGCTTTTCCAGTCGGGTATATTTTTGTAATAACGTTACCACTTCCGGCCACGGCATACGCGGTTCGTTATACTTCACCACCCGGCTCAGGTTAGGAATATTTAACGCCCCACGGCCAATCATCACCGCATCGCAGCCGCTGGTCGCCATACATGCCTGCGCGCTCTGCCAGTCCCAGATTTCGCCATTCGCGATAACCGGAATAGTCAGACGCTGGCGTATTTCGCCGATCGCCTGCCAGTCGATATGCTCGGCGCGGTAGCCCTGCGCTTTGGTACGACCATGCACCACCAGTTCACTGGCGCCAGCCTGCTGCACAGCATCGGCGATTTCAAATTTTCTATCGCCGCTATCCCAGCCGAGACGCACTTTTACCGTCACCGGAAGATGCGACGGTACCGCGGCCCGCATCGCTTTCGCGCCCTGATAGATGAGTTCGGGATCTTTGAGCAATGTCGCGCCGCCGCCGCTGCCGTTCACCACTTTTGACGGACAGCCGCAGTTCAGGTCCACGCCATACGATCCCAACGCCGTCGCCCGCGCGGCGTTTTCCGCCAGCCACTGCGGATGCTGGCCCAGAAGCTGAATACGCACCGGCGTGCCGGACGGCGTGCGGCTGGCGTGATGCAACTCCGGGCAGATGCGATGAAACACTTTTACCGGCAGCAGCTGATCCACCACGCGCACAAATTCGGTGATGCAGAGATCGTAATCATTCACTTCGGTCAGCAGCTCGCGCACTAACGCGTCGAGCACGCCTTCCATCGGCGCCAGTAAAACACGCATATCGGTATCCACAGCAAAAAAAGAGGCGCTATCATAACGCCTCTCTGCGATGAGCAAAACTTTTTGCCGGGTGGCGGCGCAAACGCCACGCTACGTCACGTAAAGTGCTCAACGCGGCTCAAGACAGTTATCTTCTTTCCAGCCGTACAGCCATTCGATACCGCGATAAAACGCCTCCTGCGATTTCCCTTTCCACAACAGATTACGCACCTGACGCTCCACCCCGGCGGCGTGATAGAGACGCCCCATCTCGCGGGTAGACCAGACGATACGCGCCGTGCGGGGAATACGCACCGACTCATACAGCGCAAATGCCTGCTGCGCGTCGCCGTCGCAGCGTTCCAGCGCTTTGCCTAGCGTGACGGCGTCTTCCAGCGCCATACAGGCGCCCTGGGCCATATATTGCGCCACCGGATGCGCGGCGTCGCCCACCAGAGTGATACGCTCGGTTCCCCATTTTGCGACCGGCTCGCGATCGGCGGTCGACCAGCGGCGCCAGGAGGTCGGCTTATCCAGCATCTGGCGCGGGCGGGGATGAATGCCGGCAAAATAAGAGAGCACCTCTTCTTTACTGCCGTCTTTCACGCCCCACTCTTCTTGCTGGCGGCTGTGGAATGTCACCACCAGATTGTACTGTTGACCTCCGCGTAGCGGATAATGGACCAGGTGACAATGCGGGCCTGCCCACAGCACCGGTGCGTTAATACGTAAATCGTCCGGCATATCGTCGCAATCAATCACCGCCCGATAAACTACATGCCCCGTTACGCGCGGCGCATCGCCGAGTAAACTTTGCCGCACGACCGATTTAACGCCGTCGCAGCCCACGAGAATATCCGCCGTCCAGCTATTTCCCTGCTCATCAAACACCGTAACGTCATCCGGCGTCTGGCGGATATCGACAATATGGGTCGAGGTACGATACTCCACGCCAGGGTGCGTCAGCACCGCTTCCCATACCGTTGCATGAATATCTACCCGGTGAATTACCGCATACGGCCCGCCAAAATGGTCGCGGAACGCCTGTCCGGTTTCAATGCATACCACTTCTTCGGCATTCACGGCATCCATCATGGTAATGTGATCGGTAAACACCGCACGCTGGCGGGCAACATCGCCCACACCGAGACTATCCAGCGCCGAAAAAGCGTTCGGCCCAAGCTGAATACCCGCGCCAATCTCGCCAATTTCGTGCGCTTTTTCCAACAGCATGACTTTTATTCCCTGGCGCGCCAGCGACAGCGCGGTCGCCGCGCCGCCGATTCCGCCACCTACAATAATTGCGCTTGTCACGTGAGTCATGGTCATTCTCCTTTTCAGGCCGGGATTTTATCTTGTTGATTTTCCGGCGCGGCGGCAATAAACGCCGGTAGCTGTACGCAGGCGTCATAAACGGCTTTACAGCGCGGATAGCCTGATAAATCGCAGCCCATCCTGAGCGCATTCGCCCACTGAGGAATCAGGCAGCAGTCCGCAAGGCCTGGCGCGTCGCCCACGCAGAATCGTCCGGACTGACTTTTACGCAATAGCTGCTCTACCGCGCTTAACCCTTGCTGTATCCAGTGGGCGTACCAGCGTTTTTTATCCTCTTCGCTAACCTTCAGCTCATCGGTCAGGTAGCGCAACACGCGCATGTTATTGATTGGGTGTATATCGCAGGCGATAGCGTAGACAATTTCCAGCGCCTGGCTGCGCGCCGGGTCGCTCGTCGGCAGCAGCGGCGTTTGCGGAAAATGTCGGTCCAGCCAGTCGACGATGGCCAGCGATTGCCCCAACGATTCGCCGTCATCAGTGACCAGCGTCGGCACCAGGCCTACCGGATTCATCCGTCGGTAGGCCAGCGCATTCTGCTGGCCGATACGAATATTGACGCCCACCGTCTGGTAATCAATCCCCTTTAACGCCAGCGCAATACGTACACGATAAGACGCCGAACTATTAAAGAAACTGTACAGCTTCATCGTTCACCTCAGACAATTTTCACAGCAATCGGCGTCAGACCTTCTACGTTCCCGGTGATAACATCCCCTTTCACCACTGCGCCCACCCCCTCTGGCGTACCGGTGAAAATCAAATCACCTGGCTGCAATTCAAAAAAGCCGGACAAATAGCTGATGGTTTCATTCACCGACCAAATCAGGTGACGAATATCGCTGCGTTGATGGTCTTCGCCGTTAACCTGTAGCCAAATAGGGGCGTTATCCACATTATGCGTTTCAGCGGCTTTGTGTAATGGCGCAATGGGCGCGGAGAGATCGAACGCTTTGCCGATTTCCCACGGGCGTCCCATCTGACGCATTTCCATCTGACGATCGCGACGCGTCATGTCCAGACCGGTGGCGTATCCCCAGACATATTCATGGGCTTTTTCGAGCGGAATATCGCTCCCCTTTTTACCAATCGCCACCACCAGCTCAATTTCATAATGGTAGTTATCGGTCTGCGCCGGATACGGCAGTTCCAGGGTATCCCCCGCCGCTACCGGGACGACAGCGTCCGCTGGTTTACAAAAGAAGAACGGCGGTTCGCGATCGGGATCAAAGCCCATTTCACGGGCATGGGCGGCATAGTTGCGACCCACGCAGTAAACGCGACGTACCGGAAACTGCTCATCACTGCCCGCCACGGGTACTGTTACCGGGGCCTGCGGCTGGAATACATATTTGGTCATGTTCTCTCTCCCTAATTAATAACGTGCTTCGCGGAACAGCCCCAGGGCTTCCTGAACCGGCTTGTCCGAAAAACTGAATAACACCGTGTCTTCGCTGCTGCGAAACGACACCTCATGCCAGGTCGGCGCCACAAAAATGTCTTTTGCGGAAAAATGAAAAGTTTCGTTGCCGATAGTGACCTGCCCTGCCCCTTCAACGACGTGGTAGATAGTGCTGTCGGTGCTCCTCGCCACACGCGAGGCAAAGCCTTTTGGCAGCAGTTGCAGGAACGCGCCCATTGACGGCATCGGATAACCGCCGGTGACGGGATTAACGTAACGCAGCTTGTAACCTTCCCACTCATCCGGATCGCCCATACGGGTCAGATCGTGCAGCGCCTCGCGACTGCGGTCGTAACGGTAGTTGAAAATCGGCGACGAGTTCCCGCGCTGGTGGCGCAGCGGCAGCATATTCGCTGCATAGCGCGGCAGATAATCGCCCTCTTTTCGCGTCACCGGCTGCTGATCTTCGGGATAGTCTTCCGCAAACCCACAGCCCAGGAGGTTGACTAACGGCAGATCCAGACCATCCAGCCATACCACCGGCTCTGATCCCGGATTACCATGATCGTGCCAGCGCCACTGCGGCGTCAGGATAAAATCGCCGGTATGCATTGGCGTGCGCTCGCCGTCCACCGCGGTAAATGCGCCTTTACCTTCGACGATAAAACGCAGCGCCGACTGGTTATGGCGATGACTCGGCGCGACTTCGCCGGGCAGGATCAGCTGTAAACCAGCATATAAGGTCGCCGTGATCGACGACTGACCGCGCAATGCCGGATTTTCCAGCACCAGCACCCGGCGGATCGCCTCTTTCGCGCCAATGACATTGCCGCTTTCCATCAGTAGCGGACGAATTTCCTGATAATTCCAGTAGGCCGGCGCGCAGTTGGCGTTTGGCGTCTGCGGTACCAGGTGATGTAACGATTCCCACAGCGGCGTCAGATTCTGCCCGGAAATATGCTGGTAATACTGCTGACGGCTATCTTTTACGTTCTGATTTATTTCAGACATGGAGATTCTCCTTATTCGTTTACGACGCTGGCACGCGGCAGGTCGTCAGGTACAGAAATCGAAAGGCGGACAACCACCGTCAGCAGGGTAAGCATTACCGCGCTGATAGCCGCCGGAATAGCAATGACAAAAAACAACGTATCGAAAGAGAAATTGAGGGCCATCATCATGCCGCCGGAGAGCGAACCGACAATCGCCCCGCAGCGTCCAATGGCGTTCGACCAGCTCACGCCCGTCGCCCGGCTTTGGGTGGGGTACAGCGTCGCCGTCAGAGCATTAAGCCCGACCTGGGAACCGCTAATACCGATGCCGATACCAAAAATCGCCAGCGCCATCAGCCAAAGACCGTTTTCGCTCAGGCCTATCATGACAATGCAAACCGCGCCCAGCGCATAGCTCACCGCCAGTACCCGGAACGGGTTAAGCCGGTCCATCAACACGCCGAGTAACAGCGCGCCAAGCGTGCCGCCAACCTGGAATGCGGCAGTCACCCACGACGCCTGTTGCAGATCAATACCGCGATGGTTAAGTAACGTCGGCATCCAGCTGGAAAGCAGATAGATAATGAGCAGGCTCATAAAGAACACCACCCATAACATCAGGGTAATGACAAGCTGTCGCCCGGCAAAAAGCTGGCGAATACTGCCTTTGGCGATGGCTGCCGTCTCATGCAGAAAGAATTGCGTATCGTGATAGCGCTCGCCGGTAATGGCGCTGACCGTCCGGGCGACAACGGCTTGCGGTAGTTGGCGGCGTACCTGCCAGCGGGGAGATTCCGGCAGCGCGAACAGCAGGCCGAAAAACAGCATCAAAGGCAAGATGCCGCCTAGCGCCAGAATTCCGTGCCAGCCAATCAGCGGCACCAGTTGCGCGCTCACAATCCCGCCCATCGCCGACCCCAGGGTAAAACCGCAGAACATCAGCGTGACCAGCGCTCCGCGTCGACGAGCGGGAAGGTATTCCGACGTCATGGTGATGGTATTCGGCATCGCTCCGCCCAGTCCCAGACCGGTTAAGAAGCGCAGCAACACCAGGGTTTCTATATCCGGCGAGAAAGCGGAAAGCAGGCTCAATGCGCCGAATAGCGCCACGCAAAGCTCAATGACCCGCTTGCGGCCAAAGCGATCCGCCAGCGGCCCGCATAGCAGCGCGCCGGCCGTAAGCCCCAGCAGCCCTGCGCCAAACAGCGGCGCAAGTTCGCTGGCGCTTAGCTGCCAGTGAGTACGAATATCCGGGGCGATGAAGCCAATCGCGGCGGTGTCGAAACCGTCGAGCATAACCACCAGAAAACAGCAGATGATAACGCGCCACTGCATTTTGCCGACGGGCGCGGCATCAATAAGGGCTTGTAGATCACGTCGTTGAGTCATAGCTAATGCCTCAGTGCAGGGAGATAGATGTTGTTTTTATGTTTGCTATGTTACGAGTTTGTAGAGTGAGCGATAAAATGTACAATGGCTTTTCAGGCAGAGACATAACCTGGAGGTTATAGCGAATGGCGAACTGGGCGCAGAAATTGAAATTACATCACCTGCAAACGCTGGTTGCGCTGGGCGAACAGGGCAACCTGACGCACGTCGCCCGGATGATGAATATCTCCCAGCCGGCGCTATCGAAGTGGCTATCTCAACTCGAAGATGAGATAGGCATCACGCTTTTTGAGCGCCACAGTAAAGGACTACGCCCCTCGGAAGGCGGTAAATTACTGCTCCAGCACGCCCAGCGCCTAATTAACGATCTGGAGCGTTCACAGTATGAAATCGCCCGTTTCAAGCAGGGCGGCCTGGTTGGCAGCCTGAAGATCGGCTGTTCGCCCGTGGCGACTGACTGCGTATCACAGGCGATTCTGAGCCTGCTTAACGAAATGCCGACGCTGCATCTGAATATTGAAGAGAAGGTAATGACGCCGCTGCTGCACGATTTGCTTGCCGGTCAGGTGGATGTGGTGGTAGGGCGTGTCGGCGGCCGCGCCCTGCAACTGCCGCTTAATTATCAGGTACTTTATACCGAGCCGGTCTGCTTTGTGGCGCGTCCGCACCATCCGCTGGCCGCGCGAGCGCAGATCGCCTGGAGCGATCTGGCACACTGGCGGTGGATAGTCTGGCCAACCGGCACCCCTATTCGCATCAGTATTGATAACGCCCTCGTCGATAATGGCGTCATGCTCCCGGAAAACACCATTGAATCGGCGTCAATGAACGTCAGCACCAATTTGCTGCAAAGCAGCGATATGATCTCTATTCTTTCTTTACGGCTGGCGCAACGCTATGCCAGCCAGGGGCAACTGGCGATTTTAAACTTGCCAAAAATTGAGCAAAAAGGCAGCGTAGGGATGTTCTGGCGTAAGAATGAGACGCCGTCTTTGGCCCTGAGTCGCTTTTTGTATTTTTTAGCCCAGGTTTAACGCCGCCGACTAGGGGCATTGCCCGATGTTCCTGCTGTCTATACCCACTATGCTAAGAATTCATGATGTGATCGGTAGCACGTTTTAACATTTAATTGTATGATGAATCTATCTCATCAAGGGCTTTAAACATGAGTAAGTCACTGAATATTATCTGGCAATATATACGCGCTTTTGTATTGATTTATGCCTGTTTGTACGCAGGCATTTTTCTTGCATCACTGCTTCCTATCACTATTCCCGGCAGCATTATCGGGATGTTAATTCTGTTTGTGTTGCTGGCGCTGCAAATTCTGCCGGCAAAGTGGGTTAACCCCGGCTGCTATGTGCTGATTCGTTATATGGCGTTGCTGTTTGTGCCGATTGGCGTCGGGGTCATGCAATATTTTGATTTACTGCGCGCGCAATTCGGCCCGGTGGTGGTCTCTTGCGCTATCAGTACGCTGGTCGTTTTTGTGGTCGTAAGCTGGAGTTCACATCTGATACACGGTGAGCGTAAAGTGGTTGGGCAGAAGGGAACGAAAAAATGATGACATATATCTGGTGGTCGTTACCGCTGACGCTGGCGGTATTTTTCGCCGCCCGCAGACTGGCGGCGCATTTTAAAATGCCGTTGCTGAATCCGCTGCTGGTGGCAATGGTAGTCATTATTCCTTTTCTGTTGCTGACCGGTATTCCCTACGAGCACTACTTCAAAGGCAGCGAAGTACTTAACGATCTGCTGCAACCGGCGGTGGTGGCGCTGGCCTATCCCCTTTATGAACAGTTGCACCAGATTCGCGCGCGTTGGAAATCCATTATTAGCATCTGTTTTGTCGGCAGTCTGGTAGCGATGATTACCGGAACATCCGTTGCCTTGCTGATGGGCGCAACGCCTGAAATCGCGGCATCGGTACTGCCTAAATCCGTGACTACGCCTATCGCGATGGCGGTGGGCGGCAGCATCGGCGGCATCCCCGCGATCAGCGCGGTATGCGTAATTTTTGTCGGTATTCTGGGCGCGGTGTTTGGCCACACGCTGTTAAACGCGATGCACATCCGTACTAAAGCCGCACGCGGGCTGGCAATGGGGACCGCCTCACATGCGCTCGGTACTGCGCGCTGCGCCGAGCTGGATTACCAGGAAGGCGCGTTTAGCTCCCTGGCGCTGGTGATCTGCGGCATTATTACCTCGCTGGTAGCGCCCTTTTTGTTTCCGCTCATTCTGGCGGTAATGCGCTAACGACGGGACAAAAGACCGGGTTAAAATTTGCGATACGTCGCGCATTTTTCATTTAAGTTTCACAAGTTGCATAAGCAATGAGATTTAGATCACATATTAAGACATGACAGGCCCGTAAACTACGGTTCCATTACATTGTTATGAGGCAACGCCATGCATCCACGTTTTCAAACTGCTTTTGCCCAGCTTGCGGATAATTTGCAATCAGCGCTGGCCCCTATCCTGGCGGACCACCATTTTCCCGCCATGCTGACCGCAGAGCAGGTCTCGACGCTTAAAAATACGGCGGGACTGGACGAAGACGCGCTGGCTTTCGCACTGTTACCTCTGGCGGCGGCCTGCGCCCGTACCGATTTGTCCCATTTTAACGTCGGCGCGATTGCGCGCGGCGTTAGCGGCAACTGGTATTTCGGCGCGAATATGGAGTTCCTGGGCGCCACCATGCAACAAACTGTGCATGCTGAACAAAGCGCGATTAGCCACGCCTGGCTACGCGGCGAAAAAGGGCTCGCCGCCGTCACCGTTAACTACACGCCTTGCGGCCACTGTCGCCAGTTTATGAACGAGCTGAACAGCGGTCTGGATCTGCGCATTCATCTGCCGGGCCGCGCGCCGCATACGTTACGCGATTATCTGCCTGACGCTTTCGGGCCAAAAGATCTGGAGATCAAAACGCTGCTGATGGACGAGCAGGATCATGGCTTTACGTTAACGGGCGATACGCTAACGCAAGCGGCGATTACGGCAGCCAATAAGAGCCATATGCCTTATAGCCACTCACCGAGCGGCGTGGCGCTGGAATGTAAAGATGGCCGTATTTTCACCGGCAGCTATGCGGAAAACGCCGCCTTTAACCCTACGCTTCCCCCACTGCAAGGCGCGCTAAACCTGCTGAGTCTCAATGGCTATGACTATGCGGATATTCAGCGTGCGATTCTGGCGGAAAAAGGCGATGCGGCATTAATTCAATGGGATGCCACCGCCGCAACGCTGAAAGCGTTAGGTTGCCATAATATTGACCGCGTGCTTCTCGGCTAAGCAAATGTGCCGGATAGCGACGCCCTGGCGTCTTATCCGGCCTGACTCTCCTCTCCCGCGACCCGATACAAGGGAAATCATGCTGAAAATCTCCGCAATCAGACGGCGGTTTCTTGCGCTACGTCTTCGGGTACAGTAGCCTGATCGTACTTTCATCCTGGTATCGAGTTTCCTGCATGTTAAAGCGCGTGTTTTACAGCCTGTTGGTCCTGGTAGGCTTGCTGCTGTTGACGGTGCTTGGCCTCGATCGGTGGATGAGCTGGAAAACAGCGCCCTATATCTATGACGAGCTACAGGATCTCCCCTACCGCCAGGTTGGCGTCGTGTTAGGGACAGCCAAATACTATCGCAAGGGTGTCATTAATCAGTACTATCGTTATCGTATCCAGGGCGCGTTAAACGCTTACAATAGCGGTAAAGTCAATTACCTGCTGCTCAGCGGCGACAATGCCCTGCAAAGCTATAACGAACCGATGACCATGCGCAAAGACCTTATCGCGGCGGGCGTCGATCCTGCGGACATTGTGCTTGATTACGCTGGCTTCCGTACGCTTGACTCCATTGTGCGTACCCGCAAAGTGTTTGATACCAACGACTTTATTATCATCACTCAGCGCTTCCACTGCGAACGCGCCTTGTTTATTGCGTTGCATATGGGCATTCAGGCGCAGTGTTACGCGGTACCTTCACCCAAAAATATGCTGACAGTACGCTTGCGCGAATTTGGCGCCCGCTTTAGCGCGCTGGCGGATCTCTATATTTTTAAACGCGAACCGCGTTTTTTAGGCCCGCTGGTACCTATTCCCACGCAGCATCAGGTGCCAAATGACGCCCAGGGGTATCCGGCCGTTACGCCGGAACAATTGCTTGAACTGGAAAAGAAAAAAGGGAAATGATCATGGATGTACAGACGATATTTGTCATATTAGCCTTTCTGCTACTCCCGCTTTTTTGCTTTCGTGAGGCCTGGAAAGGCTGGCGAACCGGCGCGGTAGATAAAGTTGTCAAAAATGCGCGAAAACCGGTTTATGTTTATCGCCATGCCGATCCCGTACAATATTGGTCTTATCTTTTTCTTTATACCGGTTGCGGTTTTTTATTTACTGGAATGATTATTTATCTTCTTTTTTATCGTTAATCTATTTATTATCCCTTTAAAATTGAGAATAGTTATTATTATGATATAAGGAACAAATGCTGTTTTGCATTCTGGTTTCATTTTTTTGTGAATTCTTTCACAGAATACCCTTCTTTCAATGCTTAGGCTGGCGGTAGATTTTGGATCATTAAAACGCGTTATTTGCGTTTCGCCTTAATTTATTCAAGCATTAAGGAAGATTATATGCCGCAACAAAATTATCTGGATGAACTCACGCCTGGTTTTACGCCATTACTGGCAATAAAAGAGGCTTCCCGTTGTTTATTATGTCACGATGCGCCCTGTAGTCAGGCTTGCCCGGCGCAAACCGATCCGGGGAAATTTATTCGTTCTATTTACTTTCGCAATTTTAAAGGCGCAGCGGAAACTATCCGGGAAAATAATGCGCTTGGCGCCGTCTGCGCCAGAGTCTGTCCGACGGAAAAATTATGCCAGCGCGGATGTACACGTTCCGGAATAGATAAACCTATTGATATTGCACGCCTGCAACGTTTTATTACCGATTTTGAACAGCAGACTGCCATGCAGATTTATCAGCCCGGGAGTAAAACACGCGGGAAAGTCGCGATTATTGGCGCGGGTCCGGCAGGTTTGCAGGCAAGCGTGACGCTCACACATTTAGGCTATGACGTCACCATTTACGAAAAACAGCCGCAGCCCGGCGGATGGCTGCGTCACGGCATCCCGGCATTTCGTCTGCCGCAAAGCGTACTCGATCAGGAAATTGCCCTCATTGTAGAAATGGGCGTCAATATTAAATGTAATTGTGACGTGGGCGGGTCGCTATCGCTTGCGCAACTCAAAGCCGAATATCGCGCCGTGCTGATGACCGTCGGGATGTCCTGTGGCTCTGATTTACCGTTATTTGAGCAAGCCAGTCACGTAGAGATTGCCGTTGATTTTTTACAGCGCGCCCGTCAGGCCGACGGCGATATTAGCGTTTCGCGTAGCGCATTAATTATTGGCGGCGGCGACGTAGCGATGGATGTCGCCAGTACGTTAAAAATTCTCGGCTGTCCTTCCGTCACCTGCGTGGCGCGGGAAGAATTAGCCGAATTCCCCGCCAGCGAAAAAGAATTTACCAGCACGCAGGCATTAGGCGTATCGATTATTGATGGTTTTACGCCTGTCGCCGTCAGCGGAAATAAAGTGACCTTCCACCATGTACGCCACTCAGGAGAACTGACGCTGGAAGCGGAAAATATTATTTTGGCCGTGGGGCAGCACGCGCGACTGGATAACTTTGCGGAGATAAAAGCGCAGCATAATATTATCGACACGCACAATTATCAAACCGACGACCCGGCGATCTTTGCCGCTGGCGATATTGTTAAAGGTGATAAGACCGTCGTTTATGCGGTAAAAACCGGAAAAGAAGCCGCTCAGGCTATTCATCATTATTTAGAGGAGGCCTGCTCATGTTAACAAAAGATTTGTCTGTTACCTTTTGCGGCGTTAAGTTTCCCAATCCGTTTTGCCTTTCTTCTTCTCCGGTAGGCAATTGTTATGAGATGTGCGCCAAAGCCTATGATACCGGCTGGGGCGGGATCGTTTTTAAAACCATTGGTTTTTTTATTGCCAACGAAGTCTCTCCACGTTTTGACCACCTAACGAAAGAAGATACCGGTTTTATTGGTTTCAAAAACATGGAGCAAATTGCTGAGCATCCGCTGGAAGAGAATCTGGCCGCCATTCGACGGCTAAAACAGGATTATCCGGATAAGGTGCTGATTGCTTCCATCATGGGGGAAAATGAGCAGCAGTGGCAGGAACTGGCGCGTCTGGTTGAAGAAGCCGGCGCGGATATGATTGAGTGTAACTTCTCTTGCCCGCAGATGACCTCGCACGCCATGGGAAGCGATGTAGGGCAAAGCCCGGAACTGGTTGAAAAATACTGCCGCGCCGTAAAACGCGGTTCATCTTTGCCAATGCTGGCGAAAATGACGCCGAATATTGGCGATATGTGTGAAGTCGCGCTGGCCGCCAAACGCGGCGGGGCCGACGGTATCGCCACCATCAACACCGTGAAATCCATTACTAACATCGACCTGAACCGCAAAATCGGGATGCCGGTGGTTAACGGTAAATCCAGCATCTCCGGTTATTCAGGAAAAGCGGTGAAACCCATTGCGCTGCGTTTTATCCAGCAGTTGCGAATGCACCCTGAACTGCGCGATTTCCCGATTAGCGGTATCGGCGGCATTGAAACCTGGGAAGACGCTGCCGAATTTCTGCTGCTGGGCGCGGCGACCCTACAGGTGACGACAGGCATTATGCAATACGGTTACCGCATTGTAGAAGATATGGCGAGCGGCCTCAGCCACTATCTGGCCGATCAGGGATTTGCCTCATTACAGGAGATGATCGGGCTGGCGAATGGCAATATTATCCCGGCGGAAGACCTGGATCGCAGCTATATCGTCTATCCGCGGATTAATCAGGAGAAATGCGTCGGCTGCGGACGTTGCTATATCTCCTGCTATGACGGCGGTCATCAGGCGATGGAGTGGGATGAACACAGCCGCACGCCGCATTGCAATACGGAAAAATGCGTCGGTTGTCTGCTGTGCGGTCATGTCTGCCCGGTCGCCTGTATTGATTTAGGCGAGGTCAAATTTAAAAAAGGCGAAAAAGAACACGCGTTAACGCTGTAGCTCACGGTATGAAGCCCGGCGCGCAGTTTCGCTGCGCCGGGTTATCTGATAAGCAAGGTAATACGTCTGGATAACTACTTCTTACGCGCGTATTTCAGCGAGTCCAGCGCCACGGCGAAAATGATAATGCCGCCTTTGATAATGTACTGCCAGTACGGGTTTACCCCGATATAGGTCAGGCCATAGTTGATGACGGTAAAGATAATGACGCCGGTCACCACGCCGAAGACCGTCCCCACTCCGCCGCTAAACGATACGCCCCCGACCACGCACGCGGCAATCGCATCCAGTTCATACATAAAGCCGAGGTTGTTGGTGGCAGAACCAATACGCCCTGCTTCCAGTAAGCCGCCGAAGGCATAAAACACGCCGGAGAGCGCATAAATCATCAGCAGGTTCAGCGCCACGTTTACGCCAGAAACTTTCGCCGCTTCCGGGTTGCCGCCAATAGCAAAAATGTTTTTACCAAAGCGGGTCTTATTCCACAGCACCCAGACAAACGCTACCGCAATCAGAGCGTAAAAGGTGATGTAGGAGAGCCGGAAACTGCCCATCGCCACAAAGCCCTGCGCAAAGGTGGAAAAGCCGCTGTCAAAGCCGGAAATGGGCGAAGCGCCGACAAAGTCATAGTAAAGGGAGTTGATTCCATAAACGATAATCATCGTGCCAAGCGTGGTAATAAACGGCGTCACGTTCAGGTAAGCAATGATGATGCCGTTCACCAGGCCAATCACCGCGCCAATCGCGCAGACAATCAGGATGACCAGCGCAATCGGCATGGTCGCCATTTCCGGAAACACTTTGTTGGCGTTTTCCATTGATTGCAGTAATGTTGCCGCCACAACCGCCGCCAGCCCTACCTGACGCCCCGCCGACAGGTCTGTCCCCTGGGTGACGATGAGTCCCGCCACGCCCAGCGCGATAATAATACGTACCGAAGATTGCGTCAGAATATTACTTAAATTCAGCAAACTTAAAAAAGTCGGGTCCTGGAAAATAATAATCGCCAGCAGCACTAAAAGAACGACGTAAATTCCGCCCTCTTTCAGCCAGGTCAAAAAGCTTTTCTTGTTTAACGCACTCATAAGGAGCCCCTGATCTTAAAGGTGCAAAGAAGCAAGACGCAAAATTTCGTTTTGCGTTGTTGTTTTAGTATCGACAATGCCGGAAACGAGACCGTTACTCATCACCAGGATACGATCGGTAATCCCTAACAGCTCCGGCATTTCAGAAGAGATAATGATGATCCCCTTGCCTTTTTTCGCCAGTTCCGCAATAAGCTGATAAATTTCAAATTTTGCGCCGACATCAATGCCGCGGGTCGGTTCGTCCAGCATTAATATTTCCGGCTGCGTTAATAGCCAGCGACCAATGATCACCTTTTGCTGATTGCCGCCGGAAAGTGAACCAATTTGCGTGCGATGCCCCGGCGTTTTTACCCGCATGGAATCAATGACCCATTGGGTGTCGCTTTTCATCCGGGAATTATCCAGTAACCCCACTTTATTTTTATAATTACGGATATTCGAAATTAATGAGTTAAATCCGATATCCAGATAGGCGTAAATTCCGGTGGAACGACGCTCTTCCGTCACCAGCGCAAAACCGTGGTTAATCGCTTCGTTCGCAGTGTGATTATTAATTTTCTTGCCATGTAAAGTGATTGTCCCGGACGACTTCTCACGAATACCAAACAGCGTTTCGACGATATCGGTACGCTTTGCCCCAACCAGGCCGGCAATGCCCAGAATTTCGCCCTTGTGCAAATCAAAGGAGACATCGCGAATGGAAGGCTGGCGCAGCGAGGTCAGGTGACGAACCTCCAGAATCACGTCGCCCGGCTTATTTTCTTTATCCGGAAAGCGCTGGTTCAGGGAACGCCCGACCATCATCGCAATGATCTTATCCATATCCAGCCCTTCCAGCGGCTGGGTGGCAATCCACTGACCGTCGCGCAAGATAGTAATTTCATCGCACAATTGAAAAATTTCTTCCATTTTATGCGAGATATAAACAATGCCGCAGCCGCGTTCTTTCAGCTTGCGAATAATGGTGAACAGATGATTAACCTCTTTCTCAGTTAACGATGAGGTCGGTTCATCCATAATAACGATCTTAGCGTTATAGGAAAACGCCTTCGCAATTTCAATCATCTGCATTTGCGAAACGGATAACGTTCCCACGCGCGCGCGCGGGTCAATATCGATATCCAGCTCATCAAATATCGCTTTGGTATCCTGGTACATTTTATCCTGGTCGACAAACATACCTTTGGTGGGATAACGCCCCAGCCACATGTTATCCATGACCGAACGTTGCAATACCAGATTTAACTCCTGGTGTACCATCGAAATCCCATTCTCCAGCGCTTCTTTCGCCGAATGGAAGTCCACTTCTTTTCCCTGAAATACAATGCTGCCGGAATCTTTTTGGTAAATACCGAAAAGACATTTTAATAATGTTGATTTGCCTGCGCCGTTTTCGCCCATTAATGCATGAATAGAGTGCGGACGAACGTTTAAGTTGACATTATCAAGCGCTTTCACGCCGGGAAATGATTTGTTAATGCCACGCATTTCCAACAAATATTCACCCGACGACGGAGAGATCGTGCTGCCCATAATGATACCCTGTCGGCCTTTTTAATTATGACTATCCGCGCCGGATGGCAAAAGAAATACGTTATCCGGTCTGCGGCACGTCACCCTTCCACGGTTTCAGGGCGCAACAAAATTGCGCCCACAGACGGAAAAGTTATTTTTGGGTAAATTCGCTCAGATTGTCTTTGTCCACGCCGACATAAGGCACGCGCACGATTTTGTTCTCAATCTTCCAGTTGGAGCCGTCAGCCGCGCCCTTGCCTTCGGCGAGGTTTTTCGCCAGATCGAATGTCGCTTTCGCCTGATTGTTGGCGTCATTCAGTACCGTACCGGCCATCGCGCCCGATTTCACCAGCGCCAAAGCTTCCGGTAACGCATCGACGCCAAAGACCGGAATCGACGATTTATTATGCGCTTTCAGCGCCTCTACCGCTCCCATCGCCATCGCATCGTTATTCGCGATAACCACTTCAATCTTGTTAGCGTTCGGGCCAGACAGCCAGGCATCCATCTTATCTTTTGCCTGCGCGGTATCCCACATGGCGGTGTCTAACGCCAGTTGCTCGGTCTGAATACCTTTATCATTTAACTCTTTCACCACATACGTCGTACGGGCTTCAGCATCCGGGTGCCCCGGCTCGCCTTTCAGCAGAACATACTGAATTTTACCGTCTTTATTCAGATCCCAACCCTGATTCGCCTGCCAGTGTTTGGCAATCAAGTCGCCCTGAATCACACCGGATTCTTTAGAGTCAGTCCCGACATAATACGCCTTGTCATAGCTGTCCAGCGCTTTGCGGGAAGGCTCTTTGTTAAAGAACACCACCGGCACATTTTGCCCGCGCGCTTTCTCAATCACCGTACCGGCGGCTGCCGGGTCGACCAGGTTAATCGCCAGAGCTTTAACCCCTTTCGCCAATAAAACGTCAATTTGATCATTCTGTTTGGACTGATCGTTTTGCGAGTCATTCATCAGTAGCTGAACATCCGGCGCGGATTTGCCATCTTTTTCAATAGCCTTACGCACCACGGACATAAAGTTATCGTCATATTTATAAATCGTCACGCCAATACGAGTATCAGCCGCGTGCGCGTGCGCGCCGAATAACAGACTTGCCATCACGGCAGAAAGGGTCAGTACCTTCTTATTCATGGTAGCTCCGGTTTTATTATGTAGGGTATAGCGTAAAAAAATGCCCGGCTGTTCAGCACGTTAACGCGTGTTACTGAACGCCGAAGCGTATTTAGAGCCTATCCCACCAGGCGTTATTGGCGCAGCCAGTTTGGACACGGACAGCGCGCAAAAACCGGAGCGTACACGTAGTACGTGAGGTTTGACTCGCTACGCTCGCCCTTCGGGCCGCCGCTAGCGGCGTTCAAAACGCTAACGCGTTTTGGCGAGCACTGCCCAGGTCCAAAATGGCAAGTAAAATAGCCCTAATGGGATAAGCTCTTATTCAACTCTTTATTTTTGTCCGGTAGTCGCGGGATATTGTGATAACGGTTTTTATAAGCGAAATACCCCAGCAAAACTGACAACTAACTGTTACACGTTAGTTACAGTGCGACAAACGTTGTCATCATAGCTATCACAATGTTAATAAACTGTGAATTTACTCACAGATTGAAAACGGTTACATGCGGTGCGTAATCAGTTAGTGATCAGTACCGCATTCTGTCGCCATGCCACCGAATGGCGCCGTACCAGGGTCGGCATGAAGCAGTGCGTCGCCGTGATATCCAGCGTGCCTGCAGCCCCCTGTAACGCCAGCTCGGTCGCGATTTTCGCCATAGAAGCAATAGGATAGCGCACGGTAGTCAACTGAGGATCGGTATAACGAGCAATAGGGATATCGTCGAAACCGATGACAGACAGATGCAAGGGAATGGCGATGCCGTTATCTTTTAACGCCGTCAGCGCGCCCGCCGCCATGTTATCGTTATAGGCAAATACCGCCGTCAGTTGCAGATTGCGTCCCAGCAACTCAACCATTGCCGACTCGCCGCCCTGCATGTCCGGCGTGCCGGTGCCTATCCAGCTCTCCGACGCAGCAATCCCCTGCTCTTGCAGCGCGTGTAACCACCCTTCTCTGCGCATCGCGTCATCTTCAATACGGTGGCTGGAGGCCAGGTAGCCGATGCGTTGATGTCCATTATTCAGCAACATTCGGGTCGCCATTCTGGCGCCGCTCACATTGTCGAGACAAACACAACGATGCGCATAACCCGGCACGATACGGTTAATCAGCACCATACCGGGGATCTGATCCATAAAGTCGCTCAGCTCGCGATCGGTTAAGGCTTTTGAGTGAACAATCAATGCGTTACAACGCTGACGGATCAAGACTTCAATCGCATGGCGCTCTTTTTCCGCCTCATGATAACTGTTGCCAATGAGAACATATTTCTGGTGCTGCTGCGCGACCAGATCTACGGCTTTCACCAGAGCGCCGAAAAAGGCATCGGAAACATCCATGACCACGACGCCGATGGTATCGCTCACCTGGGTGGCCAGCGCTTGCGCATTCGCATTTGGCCGATATCCCAGCAGGGTGACGGCCTGCATAACGGCGTCACGGGTGTCGGGACTGACCAACGCGCTGTTATTCAGTACGCGGGAAACGGTCGCTACAGACACGCCAGCCTGGCGCGCTACATCACGAATGGTGATCATATTCACTGCCCTGTTTGAGTTCAAAAATGCTCACAAATGCCCCGTTAGCAGGCGGCTATTTTGTCAGCACCCTGCCCAGGGCTGCGTGAGAAACATCACAGGGATGGAAACGGTTACAGCCATTTTGTTAATGAATGTGATCCAGATCGTTATCTGAGCGATCCTGACGCGCGCAACGTGAGTTGACGCCATAACCACTCGACCGGTCCCTGTCGCCAGAAACGTAGCCAGATGACGGAAAAGAGAAGGTTTATTGCCCATACCGGAACGACAAAGAACAAGAGTTCCAGTCGATTGAATTTCATAAATAAGCCAAACTGATAAAACAGCGTGGTACAGATGATCGTCTGCAGCAGATAATTGGTCAGCGCCATTCGCCCTACGCAGGCAATGGCAAGCGTCAGTCTGCATCGGCTAAGCTGCGGCCAGAAGCCAAACATCAGCGCGGCATAGCCCAGCGTTTGCAACGGCGCGCTCAGTTCACGCGGCGCCTGCAATAAAAAGGCGCACCAGCGGTACGCCCAGTCCAGCCGCCATTGTAAAATGACCGCAGGCAGGTTGATCAGTAGCCCTAACGCCACCAGCAGAGCCCCGGTACGGCGATAGTGCCGCAGACTGTACTGACCTTTCAGCCAGCCGCTACGCATTAGCGCGGCGCCCAGCAGCATCATACCCGCCAGTTGCCAGCCATACTGCGCGCCGAGCGCCAGTAAACTATTCGACAGCATCTCTGCCCGGTTGCTGATAGCCTCCATGCCGCCGTTCAGCTTCCAGTATTTTTCATACAATATTGCCGACGCATCCGGCGTCCAGGCGCGGCTGGTTTCGCTACTCGATACCACGCCCAGCAGCAGTAGCACGCCAATCCCTACCAGATAAAGGAGTATGCCGGTATTGAACAGGCTTTTTACCGAAGGCGCATCGCGTATCAGTCGCCAGCAAATTAACCCGACCAGACCGTAGGCCAGCAGAATGTCGCCGTCCCAAAAGAATAACGCATGGATAAAACCTAACAGTACCAATAGCGTTAAGCGCGACTGAATCCACTGTTTACCACGCGGAAGCAGCATTTGTAGCCCCGCGCCAAACAACAACGCGAACAGCGTAAGAAACTTAGCCTGCGCCACAATATCGAGAATCGCCCAGGACCAGGCGTCTTCGGGAACGATCGCGCCGTACCAGGCGGGATTGAGATAAGCCGCCTTCGGCAATCCAAAGGCGCTAATGTTAAGAAGCAGGATACCGAGGATAGCGACGCCACGTACAAAATCCAGCGTGACATTACGCTCCATCGTCTCCGCCTTAATCATGGATGATGGCGAACGGCACGCAGAAACTCCTGGCGCGTATTCTGGCTGGACTTAAACAATCCACCCAGCGACGTCGTCGTCGTGGCGCTGGTTGCGTCACGAATACCGCGCGCTTTCACGCAGTAATGCACCGCATCAATCGATACCGCTACATTATTGGTGCCGAGCAAGGTTTGCAGCGCCGTCAGAATTTGTTGGGTCAAACGTTCCTGAACCTGTGGACGCTGGGCGAAGAATTGCACGATGCGGTTAATTTTCGACAGGCCGATCACGGAATCTTTGGGGATATACGCGACGGTCGCTTTGCCATCAATGGTCACGAAGTGATGTTCACAGGTGCTGGTCAGCGTGATATCGCGGACGGTGACCATTTCATCTACCTTCATTTTATTTTCAATGAGGGTAATTTTCGGGAAATTGGCATAGTCGAGGCCGGCGAAAATCTCGTCAACGTACATCTTAGCGATACGATGCGGCGTTTCCATCAGACTGTCATCGCTCAAATCGAGATTCAGCAACTGCATAATCTCAGTCATATGCCCTGCGATAAGGCTTTTTCGCGTTTCATTATCCAGTTCATCCATAGGCGGGCGCAGCGGCGTTTCCAGCCCCCGGGCAACCAGCGCGTCATGAACCAGGGCCGCTTCTTTACTGAGTGATGGCATTAATCGTGTTCTCCTGCAGGTGTGGCGCCTCTGCCCTGCATGGGGCAAAGTTTGTCAATATTGTGACAGTGTGATTATTGTGCGTGAGGTAGCGCACATAATCCAGTATTCACGCCCATAATTGTTGAAATTGTCGCTGCCTTTCATGACATCTGTTCCGGTGCGAAAATGATGGCAGGACAAAGGGCATATTTGTTAACGCAACGTTATTTAAATGATGAAGCATGTTTATGTATTACGGAAGTGAAAGTTACTCACAACGCGGTGAATAATCTGTATTATGAAGAATCTGCATACCTTATCAGGTTCACTATAAAAGGAGCCCCCGCATGGAAATGCTCGAAGAGCACCGATGTTTTGGCGGCTGGCAGCAGCGCTGGCGTCATCATGCCGCCACGCTAAACTGCGCCATGACATTCAGCATTTTTCTTCCGCCGACTCAGGATAATGAACCGCCTCCGGTACTGTACTGGTTGTCTGGGTTGACCTGCAATGATGAGAACTTTACCACCAAAGCAGGCGCGCAGCGTATCGCAGCAGAACTGGGCATTGTATTGGTGATGCCGGATACCAGTCCACGCGGTGAACAGGTCGCCGACGATAGCGGATACGATTTAGGCCACGGCGCCGGGTTTTATCTCAATGCCACACAGCCGCCCTGGGCCAGCCATTATCGCATGTACGATTACCTGCGCGATGAGCTTCCGGCGCTTATCCAGACACAGTTTAACGTCAGCGACCGTTGCGCCATCAGCGGGCACTCGATGGGCGGCCACGGCGCATTAATCATGGCGCTGAAAAATCCGGGCAAATACACCAGCGTCTCTGCTTTTGCGCCTATCGTCAACCCCAGCCGCGTGCCGTGGGGAATCAAAGCGCTTACCGCTTATCTCGGCGAAGATGAATCAGCCTGGACTGAGTGGGATAGCTGCGAATTAATGCTGGCCAGCCAGCCGCAGGACGCCATTCCTGTGCTCATCGATCAGGGCGACAGCGATCAATTCCTCGCCGATCAGCTTCAGCCCGCCGTACTGGCGGAAGCCGCGCGGCAAACCGCCTGGCCGATGACGCTACGAATCCAGCCTGGTTACGATCATAGCTATTATTTTATTGCGTCCTTCATCGAGGACCATCTGCGCTTTCATGCCAGGTATTTACGGGACGAGCGTGAGACGTCACCAACATAATGAATTTTCCAGCGCCGCGCTGTAGTTCACCTCCTCCGACTGCGGCGCGGAAGATTTATTATTTAAATCCGCGGCCTGCTGGCGTACCTGAAGGCGGCCGCTGCCCTCTCCGCCTTCATAACTTTCGTGAAAATTACGCAGCTCGGATTCAAACAGCACCGCATCAAGATTATGCAACTTATCCAGCGCCCGCAGGAGAGAAATTAGCGTATCAAGATTGAGCCCTCCCCCCTTCTCGATACGCTTGATGGTGGCGATGCCAACGTGCGCGCGATCGGCAAGCTGCTGCTGGGTCATCGAAAGAGACAGACGCGTCTCCTTTAAGCGGGCGCACAACGACAGGATAATCTCGTCGTTATTCATCGTATTGTATTTCACGCTGTTACCCTCTCTTGCGCGGCTGAATTTTCCCCAGCGAACCATGATACGTTTCACGGTATTTAGCGCTCATGTCTTTACCGGTCTCGTACATCGCAGCAATGATCTCATCGAGCGAAATACAGGGTTCGCTTACGCGACTCATCGCCATCGTCGCCGCGTTTATCGCTTTCACGGCAGAGATAGCATTTCTCTCTATGCAGGGAATTTGTACCTGCCCGCCCAGCGGATCGCAGGTCAATCCCAGATGATGTTCCATGGCAATTTCAGCGGCGCTCAGCGTTTGCTCCACGGATGCGCCCATCAGTTCAGCCAGGCCCGCCGCCGCCATTGAGCACGCCACGCCGATTTCCCCCTGACAGCCAACTTCAGATCCCAGAATAGAGGCGTTTTGTTTAAACAATATCGCGATAGCGGCGGCGGTCAGGAAGAAACGGGTCAGAGCACCGGGCTCCAGCGGCGTGACAAATTTATCATACCAGCAGAGCGCTGCCGGAATGATGCCGCACGCGCCATTGGTTGGCGCGGTAACAATCTGTCCGCCGCTGGCATTTTCTTCGCTTACCGCAATCGCGAAGGCATTGACCCAGTTCAGCGCGGTTAAAAAATCGCTGGCGGAGCGGTTAGCCTGTAACGTCTTATGTAACGCACAGGCGCGCCGCGGTACCTGATAGGGACCGGGTAATACCCCCTCAGTATGCAGGCCGCGATAAACCGCCTGCTGCATCACGTCCCATATTTGCGCCAGATAATTCTGCAACGTCTGTGGCGAGTGGCGGCACAGCTCATTTTTCATCATCAGCGCCGCCACGGACAGGCCGTTACGCCGACACAGCGCCAGCAACTGCGCGGCATGACTAAATTCAAAGGGCGACACTGTACGCAAAGGAAGCGATGGCGTCAGCGGCTCGCCATGTTTACGAACCTGCCCGGCGCCGGTAGAAAACCAGGTCTCTTCATACACCGTAAAATAATCATCCCTGGCGCGAAACGTCATGGCATAAGGATGGCCTGGATGCGCCTGGTGATTAGCTATAATCTTGACTTTTATCGTGATTCCGCCCGCGTCAGAGAGCGGGAGTTCGATTTTGTTTTCATTTTCCGCACGCTTAATCACCGCCATATGCGAACGGAGATCGACATTCTCCGGCTGGCAACCCAGCAGCCCAAGATACAGGGCGGTATCCACATTGTGGCACTTGCGGCTTAACGATAACGCGCCATACAGCTCGATTTCAATTTCCCGAATTAGCGGTAACGTCTCTTGTTCTCTGAGCAATGAAATAAAGTGACAGGCGGCGCGCATCGGCCCTACGGTACGTGAGCTGGATGGACCTATTACTATTTTGAATATATCAAGGCAACTCTCCATCGTTATATCAATCCTTTCAGTCTCATTCGCGTTCAGTAATAAATAACATCCTCGCACAGTTGGCATATCAAAAGTGATACCTTTTGTGTCTGAACTTTACCTGGTATCAAAAACAACGCTTTTTTAGCCCTTTTCTGGCTGTGATATCTGTGATAGCACGAGATTCCACGCCGCAAAAGAGTCATTATAATACCCGTAAATTAAGGGAGTTATCATATGAGCATTATTTATTTTATTACTACACAGGATATCGATACGTTTCAGAAAAAATTACAGGAAACGTTATTTAATGCCGTCACCATGCCATTTCCGCTATTATTTGATAAACGTTATGCCGCGCTTATCAATACCGCTTATTTAAAGCTTACGCTGCCAGCGGAATGTCTGACGCCTGAATTTTATCGCTATTTACGCGAACTCTCATTGCAATGGCAGTTTGATTTTTTTATTAAGCCGCAGCCACTGCCTGCTAACGGTATTATCGCGTTTGATATGGACTCGACATTTATTGCGGAAGAAGGCGTGGATGAAATTGCCCGCGAGCTTGGCATGTCGACGCAAATCACCGCCATTACCCAACAGGCGATGGAGGGCAAGCTTGATTTTAACGCCAGTTTTACCCGACGTATCGGAATGTTGAAAGGCACACCGAAAGCAGTGCTGAACGCCGTATGCGATCGCATGACCCTTTCGCCAGGCCTGTTAACTATTCTGCCAGTCATCAAGGCCAAAGGATTTAAAACCGCGATTATCTCCGGGGGACTGGATATATTCACCCAGCGTCTAAAAGAACGGTATCAACTGGATTATGCCTTTTCGAATACGGTTGAAATACGCGATAACGTTCTGACGGATAACATTACCTTGCCGATTATGAACGCCGCAAACAAAAAACAGACGCTGGTTGACCTGGCTGCCCGGTTAAATATTGCCACGGAGAATATTATTGCCTGCGGTGATGGCGCCAACGATCTGCCGATGTTAGAACATGCTGGCACCGGTATTGCCTGGAAAGCGAAGCCGGTTGTACGGGAAAAAATCCACCATCAGATTAATTATCACGGTTTCGAATTGCTTCTTTTTCTTATTGAAGATGAATTATAACGCGACTCACCTCGCCGGAAGGGAATTTTAAAATGAGTATAAAAACATTTATTTTCAGCCAGCCCGATAAGCCGATTGTAAAAGAGAAAAAAGAGATAGACCAGACCTATAAAAAATTTCGTTTTGAGATTATCGCCTCGGTCTTTATCTCTTATGCCGTCTTTTATCTTACCCGTAAAAACTTCTCCGCCGCGATGCCGGCCATGCTGACGGAAACGTCGCTGACCGCAGAAGACTTCGCCATTATGTCTTCTATTTTTTACATTCTTTATGGCGCGATGAAGTTTGTCGGCGGGATGCTGGTCGATAAAATTAACCCGAAAGCCATGACCGGCCCGGTGCTGATTGGCGTGGGGATTGTAAATATTCTGTTCGGCTTTTCCGATAGCGTGGCGGCATTCTACGTGCTGTACAGTCTCAACGCGATATTACAGGGCACCAGCTTTCCGCCGATGGCGAAAATTATGGCCTCGTGGTTTTCGAAAAACGAACGGGGACGCTGGTGGGCTATCGTTGAAGCGGCGCACAATATCGGCGGCAGCCTCGCGCCGCTGCTGACCAGTTTTGCTATCGCCTTTAGCGGTAGCTGGAAAATGGGGTTTTATGTTCCCGGCGCCATTTCGCTGCTGATGGGGATAGTGGCGCTATTTACCATTAAAGATCGTCCCGGTACGTTAGGTTTGCCCAACGTAGGGCAGTGGCGTAACGACCCGACGGAACTGGCCCAGGTCAAGGCCAGCCCGGTCAACCTGAGCTTCTGGCAGATTTTTGTGAAATATATCCTGACCAATCCACTGGTATGGATCATTATTATCGGTGATATGTCGGTTTATATTGCGCGCACCATCCTTAACGACTGGCCGCAGATTTACTATTCGCAGGTTCACGGCTGGAGCCTGATAAAAGCGAACTCGATTATTTCCTGGTTTGAGGCGGGCGGACTGGCAGGTGGGTTGCTGGCAGGCTACTTGTCTGACTTTATGTTCAAAAGTAACCGCTGGATGACCGGATTAATCTTCGCGTTAGCGCTGTGCATATGCATCGTGCTGGTGCCGCTGGTTCAGGATACCTCTTACACCCTCACCGCGATTCTGTTCACCATCATGGGCTTCGCCTTATACGGACCGCATATGCTTTTTGCCGTCGGCTGTCTGGATGTGACCCATAAGGATGCGGCGGGATCGATTACCGGCTTTCGGGGATTGTTCAGCTATGTCGGCGCGGCAATGGCCGGTGTGCCGGTAATTATGGTGAAAAATAGCTGGGCGTGGTCGGGCGTTTATATCTATGCGGTGATCGCCATTCTGCTAACGACTCTGTCGCTGGCGCTGCTCTCCAGGCTGCATCGGTTATAACATTCT
>OJYG01000223.1_pt1 | contig 26288 bp, 22 predicted proteins | sample 1600841 | NCBI WGS metagenome assembly OJYG01 (sample SAMN04436709, study PRJEB24849) | human gut metagenome | biome: human gut; feature: NICU; material: stool | host: Homo sapiens | place: USA: Saint Louis, MO | collected 2010-09-09
AGATGCTGCGCACTTACAATATTGCCTGGTGGGGCAATAACTACTACGACGTCAACGAGCTGGGCCATATTAGCGTATGCCCCGATCCCGACGTACCGGAAGCGCGTGTCGATCTTGCCAAACTGGTGAAAGCGCGCGAAGCGCAAGGTCAGCGTCTGCCGGCGCTGTTTTGCTTCCCGCAGATCCTGCAACACCGTTTGCGTTCAATTAACGCGGCGTTTAAGCGTGCGCGTGAATCTTACGGTTATAACGGCGACTACTTCCTCGTTTACCCGATTAAGGTCAATCAGCATCGCCGCGTGATCGAGTCCCTTATCCATTCCGGTGAACCGTTGGGGCTGGAAGCGGGGTCGAAAGCGGAACTGATGGCGGTGCTGGCGCATGCCGGCATGACCCGTAGCGTGATCGTCTGTAATGGTTATAAAGACCGTGAATACATTCGGCTGGCGCTGATTGGCGAGAAGATGGGCCATAAGGTTTATCTGGTCATCGAAAAGATGTCTGAAATCGCGATTGTGCTGGAAGAAGCCGAGCGCCTGAACGTGGTTCCTCGCCTGGGCGTACGTGCGCGTCTGGCCTCTCAGGGATCCGGTAAGTGGCAATCCTCCGGCGGCGAAAAATCAAAATTCGGCCTGGCGGCGACCCAGGTGCTGCAACTGGTGGAGACCCTGCGTGACGCCGGGCGTCTGGACAGTCTGCAATTGTTGCACTTCCACCTGGGATCGCAGATGGCGAACATTCGCGATATCGCGACCGGCGTGCGCGAGTCCGCACGTTTCTATGTTGAGCTGCATAAGCTGGGCGTTAATATCCAGTGCTTCGACGTGGGCGGCGGTCTGGGCGTGGATTATGAAGGTACCCGCTCGCAGTCCGACTGTTCGGTGAACTATGGCCTGAACGAATATGCCAATAACATCATCTGGGCGATTGGCGATGCCTGCGAAGAGCATGGTTTACCGCATCCGACGGTGATTACCGAGTCTGGCCGCGCCGTCACTGCGCACCATACGGTACTGGTCTCTAACATTATCGGCGTGGAGCGTAACGAATACACGGATCCGACTGCCCCTGCTGAAGATGCGCCGCGCGCGCTGCAAAATCTGTGGGAAACCTGGCAGGAGATGCATAAGCCCGGCACTCGCCGCTCGCTGCGTGAATGGCTGCATGATAGCCAAATGGATCTGCACGATATTCATATCGGCTACTCTTCCGGCGCGTTTAGTTTGCAGGAGCGCGCCTGGGCGGAACAACTTTATCTCAGCATGTGCCATGAAGTGCAGAAGCAACTGGACCCGCAAAACCGTGCGCATCGTCCGATTATCGACGAACTGCAAGAGCGAATGGCGGACAAAATGTACGTCAACTTCTCGCTGTTCCAGTCAATGCCGGACGCGTGGGGAATCGATCAGCTCTTCCCGGTGCTGCCGCTGGAAGGGTTAGATCAGGTACCGGAACGTCGTGCCGTGCTGCTGGATATAACCTGTGATTCCGATGGCGCTATTGACCACTATATCGATGGCGACGGTATCGCCACGACGATGCCGATGCCGGAATACGATCCAGAGAATCCGCCGATGCTCGGCTTCTTTATGGTCGGCGCCTATCAGGAGATCCTCGGTAACATGCACAACCTGTTTGGCGATACTGAAGCGGTTGATGTGTTTGTTTTCCCGGATGGTAGCGTCGAGGTTGAGCTGTCGGACGAAGGCGATACCGTTGCGGATATGCTGCAATATGTGCAACTGGATCCGAAAACGCTGTTAACGCATTTCCGCGACCAGGTAAAACAGACGGATCTGGACGATGCGTTGCAGCAGCAGTTCCTTGAGGAATTTGAAGCGGGACTGTACGGTTATACTTATCTTGAAGATGAGTAATTAAGAGTATTCCGCTTGTGGGTCGATTTAATTATTTAAATCGACCCTTTTATATTTTATAAATTCTTAATTATCAGCGGCGTCGCTTCTCTATGTAATTTTATGCGCCTACAATCCCCCTAATAATTAAAAAGGGGGGTGAGTATGAGCAAATTTAAATTTAATGCCGTCATTGTTGGCTTGTTTTTGCTGTTAGGCGGCTGTTCCAGCGGAATGCAATCTAATAATGGCTCTTCATCCGACGTCGGCACCGCCTGGGGCGGCGACGTGCATTCATCGGTACAAAGCGTTTCGGTAGAACGTGCCGATCGAGAACCTGCCGAAATGGTGGTAATAAATTACTCCACTCAATATCCGTCAGGTTACGATAAAGTTTATAGTATACGTATCAGCGATCTTGAATATGCTGTGCGCGACGCTAATTTTAATTCGATTCCAATTACTCGTCGCTACAACGCATCAATGGGACAATGGCAATATAGTATTCCTGCAAGATCAGGGATGAACTATCAGTTATATATCCGTAATTACAGTCATGATACCAATTATGAAATCGTCGCAACGGTTGATGGCCTGGACGTGTTGAACGGAAAAGCAGGCTCGCTGAATCATCATGGCTATATTGTTAACGCTGGCGATTCACTGGCGATTAAAGGGTTTCGCAAAGATAAACACACTGAGGCGGCATTCCAGTTCGCCGACGTAGCTGACGCTTATGCGACCCACTCCGCGCAGGGCGATGTACGCAACATCGGCGTCATCGGCTTTGCCGCCTTTGCATTGCAGGGTAAAGCAACAAATACGCTACCGCCTTGTTCCTCGCAGGCTTTCCCGGCGGACAACAACGGGTATGCGCCGCCGCCCTGCCGCAAATAAACCTGGCGTCAGGGCGTCAAATACGCGCTAGGCGAATCAGCGCCTTTCCTGCCGAGTCTGGTGGGGAAGGACTGTGTGACGCGCATAGCCGTAGGTTGCGGGAAAGAAACGACCACTCTCTGGCAGGGAAATTGTTTACCATAAACATTAGGATTTGTTTACACTACCCTCAAGTGGAGCAATTGCTGTCTACATAGGTATGTGCATGGAACAAATTTTAACCAAGCGGCGCTATTTTGATATAGGGCTGCAAATAGAAGAACTACTCTATTCAGGGGTATTTAAAGCTGGCGAGCGACTTCCGGCGGAGAGAGAACTCAGCGAGCGTTTTCAAACCAGCCGCACGACGATTCGTGAGGCGATTATTATGCTTGAGCTGAAGGGCGTGGTAGAGGTAAAGCAAGGCGCAGGCACTTACTTTATTGATAGTCTGGAAAAAATCAATCAAAAAGCGCTCTTGCCTTACTCAGACATTGGCCCCTTTGAATTGCTACAGGCCCGGCAGGTTATCGAAAGTAACATCACCGGTTTTGCCGCTACGCAAATAAGATTTAATGAGCTTAAGCAGCTTAAACGTATTATTGAGCAGCAGGAAAAGCAGATTGGCGGCGACAGCGACAAATTTGAAGAACTGGATCGCCAGTTCCACAATATCATCGCGGAATCCACGCAAAATCGTGTATTAATGAAACAATCTGCCGAGCTGTGGCGGGCTGTCAGGACCGAAAATCCGCGCTGGAAGCAGTTAAATTATAAGTATTTACATAAGAAAGAGTTAAGAATGAAATGGGTGGAAGATCACCGTAGTATCTTCCTTGCATTGCAAAAACGCGATGCTGAGCAGGCCAGACAGGCCTCGTGGACCCATCTTGAAAACAGTAAAAATGAACTGGTAAAAATCTTCCAACAGGATGATTCGCTGGAAGATTTTGATGATTTTTTCTTCGCCACCTGACGGCTATTTTCAGGCGGATGACATTTTTGTCAGCGATTATCCGGGCCTGCCGCCAAAAACAAGCCCGGAGAGAGGGAATCAAGCTTCGTAAACGCTCAGCTTATCCCAGTCAAACTCTACGCCAATGCCGTAGGTGTCTGGTGCCACGGCGCGATAATTGTCGACCACCAGCGGACGTTTGGTATATTGATCTATCGGGAAGCTGTGAACCTCCAGCCAGCCAGTATCGAATGCGGAAACCAGGCTGACGTGTAATTCCTGCATACCGTGTGAGCATACTGAAAGACCGCCATTCGCCGACAGACGCGCCGCCTTCAGCCAGCCGGTAATGCCGCCGCAGTTTGACGCGTCAGGCTGAATGTAGCTCAATTTAGCCCGGTCCAGCGCATAACCGAATTCATGAATAGTATGGAGGTTTTCGCCCATTGCCAGCGGGATCGTCGTTTGTTCCGCTATCTTTGCATAACCATCGTAGTCATCCGGAATGGTTGGCTCTTCAAACCAGGTAATATTACAGGATTCGACTGCTTTCGACAGAGCGATGGCCTGAGCGACGGAAAGGGAATAGTTTGCATCGATCATAAAGGTGACATCGGGCCCGATAAGGTCGCGCACGGCTTTGATTCGCTTGATATCTTCTTGCGGATCTTTACGGCCAATTTTGATTTTTACCCCATTAAACCCGCTGTCCAGATATCCCTGAATATTGCGCAATAGTTTTTCCAGCGGAAACGCTAGATCAATACCGCCACAGTAAGCTTTACAGGTGTTGTTTTTACCGCCAGCCATTTTCCACAGCGGCAGTTTTTCACGTTTGCCTTTCAAATCCCAAAGGGCGATATCCACCGCAGACATCGCAAACGACGCGATGCCTCCGCGACCCACATAGTGAATATGCCATTCCATAAAGTCATAGATATCGTCAATCGCAGCGCCATCTTTCCCTGACAGTACCGGGGCGAGATCGTGGTCGATCATCGCTTTAATTGCATACCCTCCCTTTCCGCCGGTATAGGTATATCCGGTGCCAGTTGAACCGTCTTCCAGCGTAATCGTCGTGGTTACCAGTTCGAAATGGCTATGATCGCCATGTTTCGCGTCAACTAAGACCTCAGCCAGAGGGACTTTGAAAAGCTTTGTTTCAACATGTTTAATCTGCGTCTTCATCAATTTTTTCCTTTTTAAATCATTGTATTAATTTGCCTGTTACGTCTAAAGGCGGCTCACTTCTCACCTCTTTAGCAGCGATCCGGATGATCAAAACCGTAACTGATGTTCTTAGGTTAACGTTGATGCTGATAATAAATTGAGTTCATTAATTTACTAGACAAATCATCTGTTTTTGGTTTGATTTTTTGGTTAAATGTTGAACCAATTATGCGTGCTATATACGCTCATAGCGGGAGTGTTATTTAATAATGTCTTGTTTTTCCTGGTATTTAAAGAGTTTGCGTTTGTGGAGGTTGTATGGATGGTATACCAATTTGTGGCCGCTTTTTATAATCAAAATCACATTTTTGTGAGTCGTAAAATTTACCTCTAGAGGTTGGTTTTATAAGTGTTTGATAAATATTTTGTTTTTATTTTCTTGTTATTGGCTGGCCTACCATTGTAAATAATTTGGTGCCGTGAATGTGATCATAATCACTGATTTTGGTATGCTGTTTAAGCAGAATTGGTAAACAAAACAGGAGTGGGAAAAATTTATGGACACCATAGCTCGTCAGTTAGACGCCGCAAGGCACCAATTCAAAACAACTTATCCACGTCAGGGGATGGAAGCCAACATCGTACATATTGGATTTGGCGCCTTTCACCGTGGTCACCAGGCTGTTTATAACGATCTCACGAATGAGATAACCGGCAACCGCTGGGGGATTTTTGAACTAAATATGTTCGGCGATGCGGAGCTGGTGGATGCGCTAAATGCGCAAGAGGGGCTGTTTTCAGTGGTGGAAACGTCAGCCAGCGCCATCAATAGTCGCCTGGTTCGTACCATCACCGGCGCGTTGCATACGCCGAAGTCAGGTATTCAGGCGGCGATCGAGAAGCTAACTGAGCCGCAGGTAAAAATTGTTTCGTTGACGATAACGGAAAAAGGTTACTGCACCGATCCGCGGTCCAGAACGCTCGATCTCAGCCATCCGCTCATCAAACACGATCTTGCCGATCCTGAACATCCCCGGACAGCACTCGGACTGATCGTCGAAGCGCTACGGATACGCCGCCAGCAAGGGCTTCCCCCGTTTAGTGTACTGTCGTGCGATAACATTCCGGAAAACGGTCATTTGACCAAAACGGCGATCGTTACGTTTGCCGATAATCTTGATCCGCAACTGGCGGCCTGGATAGCGAAGCATGTCACCTTTCCTGGCACCATGGTCGATCGCATCGTGCCGGCAATGACGCCAGAGCAATTTGACATGATTAAAGACCAGATCGGTTTTGCCGATCCCTGCGGCATCGTATGCGAGGATTTCCGTCAGTGGGTTATCGAAGATAATTTCGTTGCCGGTCGTCCTGACTGGGATAAAGCAGGGGCGATGTTCGTCTCGGACGTGCTTCCCTATGAAGAAATGAAACTTCGTATGCTGAATGGCAGTCATTCGTTTCTCGCCTATAACGGCAGCCTGGCCGGATATGAGTTTATCTATCAGTGCATGGAAGACGACGCTTTTAAAACCGCCGTACATCATTTAATGACGGAAGAGCAGGCAAAATCGCTGCGCCCGAATTTGGCGGTAGATGTACATCAATATGCGCAGTTGCTCATTGAGCGATTCAGCAACCCGAATATTAAACATAAGACCGGACAGATTGCGATGGACGGTTCTCAGAAGCTGCCTCAGCGGGCCGTCGATCCTTATCTGACGCTCCAGGCGCGCGGCGTTAAGGGCAGGGTGTTGGCGACGCTGATTGCGGGCTGGCTCCATTACGTCATTAATACACTCTCTCAGGGGCAGAGTGTGGCCGACCCGCTCAATGATACCTTCAATGCGGCTATTAAAAATAAAAACACGCGATGGGAACAAGCGCTGTCTTTGCTGCAGATAAATAGCATCTTTGGAACGCTGGCCGGCGACAACGCAGATTTTTTAAACGACATTCAGCAGGCCTTTAACCATATTGAATTACATGGCGTCACGGCCACCATTCACCGTTTATCTTCAAAGGGTTAAGTATGAAAACGCTTATCTGTAATAATCCGGGAAATATCGAATACATTGAAAGAGATATTCCTCATTTAAAAGACGATGAAGTACTGTTAAAAATTAAAGCGGTTGGTATTTGCGGCACCGATATCCATGCGTTTGTCGGTCGCCAGCCCTTTTTTGCCTATCCGCGCGTGCTGGGTCATGAAATTTGCGGCGTGGCTGAAATGTTAGGTAAATCGTGCAGCACGGCGAAGGTCGGCCAACGCTATAGCGTTATTCCCTGTATTCCTTGCGGCGCTTGCGCAGCCTGCCGGGAAGGAAAAACCAACTGCTGTGAGAACGTCTCGCTGTATGGTGTTCACCAGGACGGCGGCTTTAGCGAATATTTGGCCGTTCGTGAACAAAATCTGGTTGAACTGTCGGATAACCTCACCGACAGCGCGGGCGCGCTGGTTGAGTGTTTCGCCATCAGCGCCCATGCAGTACGCCGCGCTGACGTGAAGCCGCAGCAAAACATTGTGGTGGTCGGCGCCGGGCCGATTGGGCTGGCCGCCGCCGCGATAGCAAAAGCCAAAGGCGCTCGCGTCGCGGTAGCTGATATTGACGCCGAACGCCGTCGTCTGGTCGCCGAAAAGGTAGGCGTTGCAACGCTCGATCCGTCGTCAGACGACTATATTGATGCGCTGAAAGCCTGTTTCTCCGGTGAATTAGCCGGCACTGTGCTTGATGCCACCGGCAATAAATCCTCCATGAGCCGCGCTGTCGATCTGATTCGTCACGGCGGAAAAATCGTCTTCATCGGGCTATATATCGGCGAGCTCGTCATTGACGATCCGACCTTCCATAAAAAAGAGACCACGCTATTGAGCAGCCGTAACGCGACGCGGGAAGACTTCGAATGTGTCATTGAGCTAATGGCTCAGGGCGCTATTAGCGAAACAATGATGAAAAACCAGGAATTCGATTTCTATACGTTCGGCAACCAGTACCAGAAGAACGTGGTAGAAAACAAAAAATTGGTTAAAGGCGTTATCAAATTTTAATAGCGGGATAGTTATGTCAACAATATTAGTCAAAGAAAATGAATTGAAAGCGCTGGCGTTTAATAAACTCACCCAGGCGGGTCTTGACGCGCAAACGGCGCAGCAGGTAGCCGACGTTTTGGTTCATGCCGATATTACCGGCGTTCACTCCCACGGCGTTATTCGCGTAGAGCACTATTGTACCCGCCTGAACGCAGGCGGGCTCAATCCAAAAGCAACATTCAGCATCGAACAGATTTCGCCTTCAGTCGCTATTCTGGACTCTGATGATGGAATGGGACACTGCGCGCTGATAAAGGCGACAGATCACGCTATTAGTCTGGCGAGAGAGACGGGGCTGGGTTTCGTCAGCGTCAAAAATACGTCCCACTGCGGCGCGCTCTCGTGGTTCATTGAGCAGGCGACAAGCCAGGGAATGGTGGCTATCGCCATGACGCAAACGGATACCTGCGTTGCGCCGTATGGCGGCGCGGAGCGCTTTCTGGGGACTAACCCAATCGCCTTCGGCTTTCCCGTTAAAGACAGCCATCCGATGATCGTCGATATGGCGACCAGCGCCATTGCGTTTGGTAAAATTCTGCACGCCAAAGAAACCGGGAAACCGATAGGTCATGGTCTGGCGCTGGATAAAGAGGGACATATCACTACCGATCCGCATAAAATTGAAAATCTGCTGCCCTTTGGCGGACACAAAGGTTCTGGTATTGCCCTAGCGATTGATGCGCTCACGGGCGTTCTGATGGGGGCAAACTTTAGCAACCATATTGTTCGGATGTATGGCGACTATGACAAGATGCGCAAGTTAGCGAGTCTGGTTATCGTTATTGATCCGCAGATGTTGGGCAATCCGCTGTTTTCCTCGATAATGAGCACAATGGTCAATGAGCTAAGGGCTGTAAAACCGATGCCCGGTGTTGATAAAGTGCTGGCGCCAAACGATCCGCAAATCGCCTATAAAGAAAAATGTTTAAAAGAAGGTATTCCTGTGGCTGAGGGTATTTACCAGTACCTGATTGGCTAATAATTATAATCACGACCATTATTTAGGATAACTATAGTATGCTATATGGAAATATAGAGCAGCTTACTTTATTACCTTACGTTAACAACATTATTAAAAAACTTATCATCGAAGCGGTGAAGATAGCTGAAGACCAGCCTGCTGGTAGATATGAACTTTCTTTCCCGGAGTCATTTCTTATGATAAGCGAAGGAGAAACGCACTCTTCGTTAAACCGCAAAGCTGAACTTCATAAAAAATATATCGATGTTCAGATTTTACTAAGCGGTTATGAGGAGATTGGCTATTCCAACAAAATTGATACCAGGATAAAGGAGCTTGAGCATCTTCCTGATGACATCATCTTTCCTGAATGTGTCGCTAATGAGCAGTTCGTTACATTAAATCCTGGCGATTTCGCGCTTTTTTATCCCAACCAGGTCCACCGTCCACTTTGTACGCGTGGTAAACCTGCGCCGGTTAAAAAAGCGATTGTGAAAATTCCGGCCACGGCATTTAGCGAGTTAAGCTCGCCCTGTCAGACGAAGGAATAAAGAAAGCGCCAAATGTAATTCAGGAAAGGACCTTCAAGTCATCCTGAATTGCAGCCAGAAAAGATTATGCCCTTATTGATAATAAGAACACCTTTGTCCTGGAGAATAATATGTACACAAATCGCAGGTATTTTATCCTGATACTGCTTTTTATCGCCTCAATGATTAACTACATTGACCGGGCTGCTTTATCTATTCTTGCCCCCTACATTACTACCGATCTTAACGTTAACAAGGCGGAATTAGGCTTAATTTTTAGTAGTTTTGCTATTGGTTATGCCGTGTTTTGCTTCATCGGCGGCTGGCTGGCTGATAAATATGGTCCTCGCCGAATCTTCGCAGGTTCGATGGGGCTGTGGTCGCTGTTTGCTGGTCTTACTTGCGCGGCGTTCAACTTTGCCTCCCTGTTTGTCATCCGCGTAATTTTTGGCGCAGCCGAAGGCCCGATGGGCTCGGTGACGAACAAAACCATCGTTAAGTGGTTCCCGGTGAAAGAACGCGCGCGCGCCGTGGGTGTTTCGTTCTCCGGCAATCCGTTAGGCGGTGCGGTATCGGCCCCGATTGTCGCCGCCGCCGCGCTTGCGTTTGGATGGCGACTGACGTTTATTGGGATGATGGTAGTTGGCCTCGTATGGGTTGTTGTATGGCTTGCTGCAACGAAAGGGTCTGAAAGTAAAGAAAGCGAACTGCCAGCGTCTGCCGCTGTTGCTTCCTCCGTTACAGAAGAGACGGCAGAACCGGATAAAAAACTCTCCTGGTATTTGAAGCAGCCTGTTATTCTTTTTACTGCGTTGGCATTCTTTGCTTATAGCTATATTCTCTTTTTCTTTATGACCTGGTTCCCGAGTTATCTGCTGGACGCCAGGGGACTCAATATGCGCGATATGAGTATCGCCAACGTATTACCCTGGCTGCTCGGTTTTGTCGGGCTTGTGTCCGGTGGTTTTATTTCCGACTACATCTATAAAATTACGCATAATCTGCTGTTCTCGCGTAAGGTTGTTATCGTTACCGGCCTTATTATCGCCGCTATATGTATCACGGCTTCAGCGCTTGTCGCCAACCTTTATAGCGCCATTGCGCTGATGTCGGTTGGTATGTTCGCCATGTATGTGACGACATCCTGCTATTGGGCCATCGTTCAGGATACGGTAAAGGGCAATAACGTCGGCGCCGTCAGCGGTTTTATTCACTTTCTCGCGAATCTGGCGGGCGTGGTTGCGCCGATGATCACTGGCTTTATCGTGCAGGGTACAGGACAATATTATTCTGCATTTTACCTGGTTGGCTCGTTGGCGATCGTATCCGCGGTTTTATTAATGCTGGGGGGCCGAAAAAGCGCCACTATGTAAATGAATAAGGTGGCACTTTTCTGACTTCAGAGCCTTTTCGCGTTGGGGCTAATCGCGGAAAGGCTTTTTACGTTCTGTAAAAAGAGGATGCGGGGTCTCCCCGGTAAATAAGTGAAAATGATACAAATCGATTTTGATGTTATTTTTGTTCAATCTGAATAATATGGTCTTTTACACGGAAAGTGATTGGTGAGGTGTTATGAATCATATTTTTAAATTAGCATTTATTTTTATTATCAATATTATATTTTTAATAAATGCTTCAGCAACAACGATGGACAAAGATAAATTTGTGGAAGCGAATGGTATCAAAATTCATTACGTTGAAGAGGGCGAGGGGCCTCCGCTGCTGTTGATTCACGGTGGTGGTCTGACGGCGAAAAGTTGGCAGGGATTAGCGAAAGAGGCATCTCGATATTTTCGCGTCATCATGCCAGACAGTCGTGGACATGGATTGACCAATAACCCGCAAGGAACGTTTAGCTATGATCTGATGACGGAAGATATGGCGGCTTTTGTTAAAGCGCTGAAGCCGGAAAAACCGCTGGTGATGGGTTACAGCGATGGCGGCATGGTCGTTCTGAAGTTAACCAGCCGATACCCGGATCTAGCGCGCGCTGCTATCGTCGGCGGCGCAACGAATCGCTTTGCTACGACCCATTACATGCAGGGGATGGAAATTTTTTATGGTAAAGGAATGCCTCAGGGGCAATTGACGGATCGCGATCTGGATAAAATGGCTTCGGATGCGCCCGGGATGGTTAAATTTTATCAGAACATGCATCATCCAGAGCAAAAAGACTACTGGCGCACGTTCCTCAAAGGTGTCTGGCCAATGTGGACAACGCCCACATCGCTGGCGGAAGAAGAGGTGAAAAAAATCCACATTCCTGTGCTATTACTGGACGGCAACCGGGATGAATTTTTCACCGTTGAAGAAGTTACCGAGCTGTACCGGCTGCTGCCTCAGGCGGAGATGACCCTCATTCCCGGTAGCGGTCACGCCATTTTCCAGACGCCAGGAAAAACACCGCTGTTTTACGCATTAGTGCTTGAGTTTTTACAGCGGCAACTCCCTAAGGCCTCTTAACTGACCGCGATGGACGTATGAGCCTACTGATTTGCGCTGGATATATATTTTTTTCGGGCGTTGTCTACTGTACCTGGCTAAACTGACTTCAATAATGCGGCCTGTCAGAGTAAACTTTGAGCCGTAAACAAATTCAAACCCTTCCTCGTCGGGCCTAACGACGCGGGAGGGTTTTTTTATATTGACTAAGAAGAGGTTTTTGCCATGAGCACCTTAGGTCATCAGTACGATAACTCACTGGTTTCTAATGCGTTTGGTTTTTTACGTCTGCCAATGAACTTCCAGCCGTATGACAGCGATGCCGACTGGGTGATCACTGGCGTACCGTTTGATATGGCAACGTCCGGTCGCGCTGGCGGTCGTCATGGCCCGGCGGCGATCCGTCAGGTGTCGACCAACCTCGCCTGGGAACATCACCGTTTCCCGTGGAATTTTGACATGCGCGAGCACCTGAACGTCGTAGACTGCGGCGATTTAGTGTATGCGTTTGGCGATGCCCGTGAAATGAGTGAAAAATTACAGGCGCACGCTGAAAAACTGCTGTCTGCAGGCAAGCGTATGCTCTCTTTCGGCGGCGACCACTTCGTCACGCTGCCGCTGCTGCGCGCCCACGCGAAACATTTTGGCAAAATGGCGCTGGTACATTTTGACGCGCATACCGATACCTACGCTAACGGCTGCGAATTTGATCACGGCACGATGTTCTACACCGCGCCGAAAGAAGGCCTGATCGATCCGCATCATTCGGTACAGATCGGTATTCGCACTGAGTTTGACAAAGACAATGGCTTTACCGTGCTGGATGCCTGCCAGGTCAACGATCGCGGCGTGGATGATATTCTCGCTCAGGTGAAACAGATCGTCGGCGATATGCCGGTCTATCTGACCTTTGATATCGACTGTCTGGACCCGGCGTTTGCGCCTGGCACCGGTACGCCGGTGATCGGCGGTTTGACCTCCGATCGCGCCATTAAACTGGTACGCGGTCTGAAAGATCTGAACATTGTCGGTATGGATGTAGTGGAAGTCGCGCCGGCTTACGATCAGTCAGAGATCACCGCTCTGGCGGCCGCGACGCTGGCATTAGAAATGCTCTATATCCAGGCGGCGAAGAAGGGCGAGTAAGTTGTTTTGCCGGATGGCACTGCGCTTATCCGACCTACGCTTACCGGGCCTGTGTAGGCCGGATAAGGCGTTCACGCCGCCATCCGGCACTGTTTGGGGATTATTTGATCCCGTCCGCGCTCATACGATCGCGCACATGCTGTGCGCGTGCGGCGGACGCCGGGTGATCGTCGAACATCGAGCTTTGACGACCCGCTTCCAGTTTTGCCAGTTTCTCAAAGCTGGTGGCGAGTCCTGCCGGACTGATACCGCGTTTGCGCAACAGATCGTAAGAATAATCATCCGCTTCGGACTCCTGACGCTGAGAGAACTGCGAGTTCACCAGTTTTTCGCCAAGATCGCCAAGCTGTGATTGCGACAGGCTGCCGACTACGCCTCCTGCCGATGCCGCCGCAACACGAACGGCGTTAGTGCCCAGCGCGACCTGCATCCCTTTCTTTACATGACCCAGCGCGACATGGCCCATTTCATGGCCGATCACGGCTTCAACTTCGTTGTCGGTCATCATATCCATCAGTCCGCTGTAGACGCGAATACAACCGTTCGCCATGGCAAACGCGTTGACGTCTTTCGTCTCGTAAACCTTATAGTTCACCGGCTGGCCGTTAATGTTATCCCCCAGCGCGGCGGCAATTTTTGTCAGTCGTTTAGCGTATTCGCTGCTCGCCGGCGCGATTTTCGCTTTGCTGTCGAGCTCTTGACAGGATTGATCGCTCAACGCTTTTACCTGCGCATCGCTTAACGTATAGGCCTGAAAAGCTTCAGCGCCCGAAGAAAGCAGTCCATTAGAGTCCATATTCTGGCAGCCGGTCAGCACCGTCGCCATGCCCAAAGCAAGCAGTAAAGCGCGAATTTTCATTTTTCTCTTCCATACGAATCAATATTATTTTGAAATGCGCCCGTTGCAGATGAATTAGCGCCTGGGTTAAGTATAAAGAAAAGCATGGCAGGCAAGTTAGCTAATTGCGCAACATACGAGCACGATCCGGAGATTTCTGAAGCGGTAAAAGGATGTTCCATGTACATGACGCGCGGCTTGGGGTAAATTGTTGGCAAATTTTCCGGCGTAGCCCAAAACGCGCTGTCGTCAAGTCGTTAAGGGCGTGCCCTTCATCATCCGATCTGGAGTCAAAATGTCCTCACGTAAAGAGCTTGCCAATGCTATTCGTGCGCTGAGCATGGACGCAGTACAGAAAGCCAAATCCGGTCACCCGGGTGCCCCGATGGGTATGGCTGACATTGCCGAAGTCCTGTGGCGTGATTTCCTGAACCACAACCCGACCAACCCGTCCTGGGCCGACCGCGACCGCTTCGTGCTGTCCAATGGCCACGGCTCAATGCTGATTTACAGCCTGCTGCACCTCACCGGTTATGACCTGCCGATGTCCGAACTGCAGAATTTCCGTCAGCTACATTCAAAAACCCCTGGTCACCCGGAAGTGGGCTACACCGCTGGTGTTGAAACCACTACCGGCCCGCTGGGTCAGGGTATTGCCAACGCCGTCGGGATGGCGATTGCCGAGAAAACTCTGGCGGCGCAGTTTAACCGTCCTGGCCACGACATTGTCGACCACTTCACCTACGTCTTTATGGGCGACGGCTGCATGATGGAAGGCATTTCTCACGAAGTGTGCTCTCTGGCTGGTACTCTGAAACTGGGCAAACTGATCGCGTTCTATGATGACAACGGTATCTCTATCGATGGTCACGTTGAAGGCTGGTTCACCGATGACACCGCGAAACGTTTTGAAGCCTACGGCTGGCACGTTATCCGTGGCATTGACGGCCACGATGCCGACGCCATTAAACGCGCCACGGAAGAAGCTCGCGCCGTGACTGACAAACCGTCCCTGCTGATGTGCAAAACCATCATCGGTTTCGGTTCGCCGAACAAACAGGGTACCCACGATTCCCACGGCGCGCCGTTGGGCGACGCGGAAATCGCGCTGACCCGCGAACAGTTGGGCTGGAAATACGCGCCGTTCGAAATCCCGTCTGAAATCTACGCCCAGTGGGATGCGAAAGAAGCCGGCCAGGCGAAAGAGTCTGCATGGAATGAGAAATTCGCGGCTTATGAGAAAGCCTTCCCGCAGGAAGCTGCTGAATTCACCCGTCGTATGAAAGGCGACATGCCGGCTGACTTCGATGCGAAAGCGAATGAGTTCATCGCTAAACTGCAGGCGAATCCATCCAAAATCGCCAGCCGTAAAGCGTCCCAGAATGCCATCGAAGCCTTCGGTCCGCTGTTGCCGGAATTCCTCGGCGGCTCCGCTGACCTGGCACCGTCTAACCTGACCCTGTGGTCCGGTTCGAAAGCGATTAACGAAGATGCCGCAGGTAACTACATTCATTACGGTGTGCGCGAATTCGGTATGACCGCTATCGCCAACGGTATCGCCCTGCACGGCGGTTTCCTGCCGTACACCTCCACCTTCCTGATGTTCGTCGAATATGCCCGTAACGCAGTGCGTATGGCAGCGTTGATGAAACAGCGTCAGGTGATGGTGTACACCCACGACTCCATCGGTCTGGGCGAAGATGGCCCGACGCACCAGCCGGTCGAGCAGGTGGCAAGCCTGCGCGTAACGCCGAACATGTCCACATGGCGTCCGTGCGACCAGGTGGAATCCGCGGTGGCGTGGAAATATGGCGTAGAGCGTCAGGATGGCCCAACCGCGCTGATTCTGTCCCGTCAGAACCTGGCGCAGCAGGAACGTACTGAAGAGCAACTGGCGAATATCGCCCGCGGTGGTTACGTACTGAAAGATTGTGCGGGCCAGCCGCAGATTATCTTCATTGCGACCGGTTCTGAGGTTGAGCTGGCGGTTGCCGCTTACGAAAAACTGACTGCCGAAGGCGTGAAGGCGCGCGTGGTTTCCATGCCGTCCACCGACGCGTTCGACAAGCAGGATGCGGCCTACCGTGAAGCTGTCCTGCCGAAAGCGGTCTCTGCGCGTGTGGCGATTGAAGCGGGTATCGCTGACTACTGGTTCAAATACGTCGGCCTGAACGGCGCTATTGTCGGTATGACCACCTTCGGTGAATCCGCCCCGGCAGAGCTGCTGTTTGAAGAGTTTGGCTTCACGGTGGACAACGTGATCGCCAAAGCGAAAGCGCTGCTGTAATCCTTAATACGGCATAAAACGGGTCGCTTCGGCGACCCGTTTTTTATTTTTAGATACATTTATTTTGCCGCTAACAAGGTTTTATTTGTGATTTTTATCACAATTTTGATATTATGTTATTTATTGTATTTGTAATGCATATCACAAAATAAAGATTGCTTTTTATTTTTATGGTTATAACTAATTGTTTTGCGGGTGAATTATAATCATGTCATTTTAAGCGCTCGCTTTTTCGCCTGGATTGATTTCATTTTGCCGCCCGCGTATTTTATTTTTAACGACAAGTTGTACCCTAAAAATAAAATAAGGATAGTTTATGCGGTTAATAGATTATTTTCCTGAAGCATCTATTACAATAAGACCATTGGCAAAAAATTGGCAGGAAGCTGTTGATTTTTCCATGTCATCTCTTTTGGCTAATCGTTATATAAATGAAAATTATATTCAGGCTATCAAAGATTCAACAATCAGTAATGGTCCTTACTATATTCTGGCACCTGGTGTCGCGATGCCTCATGCTCGCCCCGAATGCGGCGCGTTAAAAACCGGGATGTCATTAACATTGCTCAGGCAGGATGTGCAGTTTACCGACGAGGATGACGGCATAAAATTATTAATCGGCCTGTCAGCAGCAGATTCAGATTCACATATTGGCGCTATCCAGGCGTTAAGCGAACTATTATGTGAAGAGGATGTTTTAGCGGCGTTATTAGCTGCGAAATCAGAAAAAGAGCTGGCGGATATTATAGCTCGCGCATAATTATTCTCTCCTTTACAGGATATTAATATGGAACACAAGTCTGCTCGTGCAAAGGTCCAGGCTTTTGGGGGATTTTTGACCGCGATGGTCATTCCCAATATCGGCGCTTTTATTGCCTGGGGTTTTATCACTGCATTATTTATTCCAACCGGGTGGATGCCAAACGAGCATTTCGCCAAAATTGTCGGCCCGATGATTACCTATTTACTGCCGGTAATGATTGGTTCTACCGGTGGACATTTGGTCGGTGGAAAGCGTGGCGCCGTGATGGGGGGAATTGGCACCATTGGCGTTATCATCGGCGCTGATATCCCCATGTTTCTTGGCTCAATGATTATGGGGCCTCTCGGCGGTCTGGTCATTAAATATATTGATCGGTTGCTGGAAAAGCGGATTCCCGCCGGTTTTGAGATGGTGATTAATAACTTCTCGCTGGGTATCGCAGGGATGATTTTGTGCCTGCTGGGTTTTGAAGTGATTGGTCCGGCGGTACTTATTGCCAATAACTTTGTGAAGGAGTGTATTGAATCATTGGTACATGCGGGCTATCTGCCGCTGCTGTCTTTAATCAATGAACCGGCAAAAATCCTCTTTTTGAACAATGCCATCGATCAGGGCGTTTATTATCCGTTGGGAATGCAACAGGCGTCGGAAACCGGAAAGTCCATTTTCTTTATGGTGGCCTCTAACCCGGGGCCTGGCTTAGGTTTGCTGCTTGCCTTTACGCTATTCGGCAAAGGAATGGCAAAGAAATCTGCGCCTGGCGCCATGATTATCCATTTCCTCGGCGGGATTCATGAGCTCTATTTCCCCTATGTGTTGATGAAGCCATTAACACTCATCGCCATGATTGCCGGCGGGATGAGCGGAACATGGGTGTTTAACCTGCTGGATGGCGGCCTGGTTGCAGGGCCAAGTCCGGGTTCAATTTTCGCTTACCTGGCGCTGACGCCGAAAGGTTCTTTCCTTGCTACGATTGCTGGCGTAACGGCGGGAACGGCAGTGACCTTTATTATCACCGCTTTCATTTTGAAAATGGAAAAAAGTAGCGAAGCCGACAGCGAAGATACTTTTAGTGATTCCGCTAAAGCGGTGAAAGCCATGAAGCAAGAAGGCAAATTTTCATATCGCGACGTGAAACGTATCGCCTTTGTCTGCGATGCGGGGATGGGCTCCAGCGCAATGGGCGCCACAACGTTCCGCCGACGTCTGGAAAAGGCGGGCCTGACTATCGACGTTAAACATTACGCTATCGAAAATGTACCGGATGATGCCGATATTATCGTTACCCACGCCAGCCTTGAAGGACGGGTTAAGCGAGTCAGCGATAAGCCCTTAATACTTATTAAAAACTATATTGGCGATCCGTGCCTTGATGATTTATTTAACCATTTGACATCGAATTAATATTTCAGGTTTCTGGAGTAAATATGAAAACGAAAGTAGCTGCTATATATGGCAAGCGGGATGTCCGTATCCGTGAGTTTGAATTACCTGATATTACGGAGAATGAACTGCTCGTAAGCGTAATTTCCGACAGCGTATGTCTATCTACCTGGAAAGCCGCTTTATTAGGCAGTGAACATAAACGAGTGCCAGATGACCTGGAAAATCATCCAGTCATTACGGGTCATGAATGTGCTGGAATTATCGTCGAAGTAGGAAAAAATCTGACTGATAAATATAAAAAAGGACAGCGTTTTGTTTTACAACCGGCAATGGGCCTGCCGAGCGGTTATTCTGCTGGCTACAGTTACGAATATTTTGGCGGTAACGCCACGTACATGATAATCCCGGAAGTAGCGATTAATCTGGGCTGTGTTTTACCGTATCACGGCTCATATTTTGCCGCGGCATCGCTGGCGGAACCTATGTGCTGCATTATTGGCGCCTATAATGCGAATTATCATACAACGCCTTATGTTTATGAACATCGGATGGGAGTCAAACCCGGTGGTAATATCGCGCTCCTGGCCTGTGCCGGACCGATGGGCATTGGCGCGATTGATTATGCCATTAACGGCGGGATCCAGCCGGCGCGAGTTGTGGTGGTCGATATCGATGAAGCCCGCCTGGCGCAGGCTAAAAAACTGCTGCCGGTCAAACAGGCCGCTGAGAAGGGCATTGAGCTTATATATGTGAATACCGCGGGCATGGCTGATTCTGCTGCGCAACTTCGGACATTAACCGATGGCGCAGGATTTGATGATGTCTTTGTTTATGCCGCCGTTCCGTCCGTCGTTGAAATGGCTGACGATCTTCTCGCCGAAGACGGTTGCCTGAATTTCTTTGCCGGGCCGACAGATAGCCAGTTCAAGGTACCGTTTAATTTCTACAATGTGCATTACAACAGTACCCATGTCGTAGGGACATCCGGCGGCTCCACGAATGATATGAAAGAGGCTATTACGTTAAGCGCAACAGGACAGCTTCAGCCTTCATTCATGGTGACGCATATTGGTGGGCTGGATGCAGTACCGGACACCGTACTCAACCTGCCGGATATTCCCGGCGGTAAAAAGCTTATCTATAACGGCGTCACCATGCCGCTGACGGCGATTACTGATTTCGCCGAAAAAGGAAAAACGGATCCGTTGTTCAGGGAGCTGGCGCGTCTGGTTGAAGAGACGCACGGCATCTGGAACGAAAAAGCGGAAAGATACCTGCTGGCGCAATTTGGCGTGGATATCGGGGAGGCGGCATGATGTCTCTGGCATGGCCGCTATTTCGCATTACGGAGCAGGCAGCACTGGCTGCCTGGCCGCAAACCGGATGCGGCGATAAGAACAGAATTGATGCGCTGGCTGTTACCGCGATGCGACAGGCATTGAATGATATCGCCATCCGTGGGCGGATCGTCATCGGCGAGAGGGAGATCGATCATGCGCCCATGTTATGGATTGGCGAGGAGGTGGGTAACGGCGAGGGGCCGGAGGTGGATATCGCCGTCGATCCTATAGAAGGCACCCGAATGGTCGCCATGGGACAAAGTAATGCGCTGGCCGTCATGGCATTTGCGCCCCGGGGCAGCTTGTTACATGCGCCCGATATGTATATGAAAAAGCTGGTTGTAAATCGGCAGGCGAAAGGCGTGATTAATCTGGCGTTATCGTTAACCGATAATCTGCGAAATGTCGCCAGGGCGCTAAATAAGCCGCTGGAGGATCTGCGTATGGTCACGTTAGATAAACCGCGGCTGAAACCGGCCATTACACAGGCGACGCAACTTGGGGTTAAGGTATTCGCTCTCCCCGATGGTGATGTGGCGGCCAGCGTCCTGACCTGTTTGCAGGATAACCCTTATGATCTGATGTATACCATTGGCGGCGCGCCTGAAGGCGTGATTTCCGCCTGTGCGGTAAAAGCGCTGGGCGGTGATATGCAGGCGGAGCTGCTCGACTTTTGTGAAGCGAAAGGGGACAACGCTGACAACCGCCTGGTGGCGCAACAGGAGCGTCAACGCTGCGAAGAAATGGGCGTTGCGGTTAACCGCGTCTACTCCCTTGACGAACTGGCTGCCGGTAACGACATTCTCTTTAGCGCGACGGGCGTTACGGGGGGCGATCTGGTTAACGGGATCCAACGGGTTGCGAACGGTGTGCGCACGCAAACTTTACTGATTGGTAGCGCAGATCGAACGTGTAATATTATAGACTCTCTGCATTCATGGTGACTTATCCCCGTCATTCTTCACGTTGCAAGTACGTTGGCGACGCGCGTTCACACCAGTCACTTACTCATGTAAGCTCTTGGTGGTTCTCTCTCTTGCCGCTTGTCTGCAACTCGAATTATTTAGGGTATATACTCTGGGCTTTTCAGGATGAAGGACGGTGGCAAGTCCACGCCCACCTGTAGCTTGAAAGACGATGAGTATATCGGGACACAAATGACGACGCTGACAGAAGACGATGTGCTTGAGCAACTGGATGCTCAAAATAATTTACTTTCGTTTATGACGACGGCACATAACATTTTGCTCCAGGGCATTAAGCGCTTTCTGCCGTCGCTGTTTGTCGATAATGATGAAGAAATTGTGGAATATGCAGTGAAGCCGTTACTCGCTCAAAGCGGGCCGCTTGACGATATCGACGTTGCATTACGTCTGATTTATGCGCTGGGGAAAATGGATAAATGGCTCTACGCTGACATCACCCATTTTTCTCAGTTTTATCAGTACCTGCATGAACAGGACGCGATTCCCGGTTTTGCCGACGACATTACCTGGGACTTCATCAGTAACGTTAACTGTATTACCCGTAATGCGCCCTTATATGGCGCGCTGGAGTCGATGAAGTTTGCCGACTTCGCTGCGTGGTCTGAGGTGCGTTTTACCGGTATGGTCAAAACGGCGATGGCGCTGGCGGTAACGACAATTTTAAAGGAATTAACGCCGTGAAAATCGCATTAACGGTTAATGGGCTGCACGTTGAAGCACATTATCATGATGATGAAATAGAGAAGGTTCACAAGCCCTTACTGCAACAATTGGCTAAAATACATGCCGCTAAACCTGAGCGCCGTACCATCGTTTTTCTTAGCGCGCCGCCCGGCACAGGCAAATCCACGCTGACCACCTTCTGGGAATATCTCTCTCGTCAGGATGCTGGCCTGCCGGAAATTCAAACGCTTCCCATGGATGGCTTTCATTACTATAACCGCTGGCTGGAGGCGCATCATTTACGTGCCTGTAAAGGCGCGCCGGAAACCTTTGACGTTGATAAGCTGGCGGAAAATCTGCGTCTGGTGCGGGCTGGCGAAGCGACCTGGCCGCAGTACGACCGACAGCGGCACGACCCGGTGGAACACGCTGTTATGGTCACGGCGCCGATCGTGATTGTGGAAGGAAACTGGCTCCTGCGGGATGACGACAGATGGCGCACGTTAGCGGAGTTTTGCGATTTCTCATTATTTATTCACGCCCCGGCGGAAACCTTACGCGCCCGATTGATTGGACGTAAACTGGCGGGAGGATTATCACAGGCGGAGGCGGAAACCTTTTATGAACGCACCGACGGCCCAAATGTGCGCCGGGTGCTGGAAAGTAGCCTGCCAGCCGATCTCATGCTGGAAATGACCTCTACGGGCGAATATCGGATGGCGTGTCCTTAATGATGTTACGCGGCGTTATCGCGCCATTATGCAGCCGTACTACCCGTGAAAAATGACGCCGGGTAAACGCAGCGTCATGGCTAATCGCCACGACGCTGGTTCCCCGTGCCCGGCATGTCGCCAGCCAGTGTTCAAATACGGTTAGCCAGTGGGCGTCAAAATCCCGGCTGGGTTCATCCAGCAATAGCACAGGCGGCGCCATCGCCTCCAGACTGGCGACCGCCACCATCCGGCGCTGCGCGGCGTGCAGATCAAGCGGGTGTGCCTCGGCGACGTCCGTTAGCTGGCATAACCGCAGCGCGGCCTGCGTGCGCCGTGAAATTTCCTCCGCCGATAAGCGTTGTAGTTTCAGCCCAAAAGCGACCTCTTGCGCGACATTGCTGTGGAAAATCTGGTTTTCCGCTTCCTGAAAGAGTACGCCGATAGCGGCGGCGCGTTGACGATTTTTAAGCTGCGAAATCGGCTCTCCATTAAGCGTTACCGAGCCGGAAGTGGGGGAAAGCAGGCCGGCCATAATCCGTAACAGCGTTGATTTTCCCGCGCCGTTATCGCCGGTCAACGCCAGCCATTCGCCGTCCTGAAGTTCAAGCGAGATAGCGTGCAGACAGTCGGCTGCGGCATTCGGCCAGCGATAAGCGACCTGATTTAACGTCAACATAATGGGGTTAGTGCTCCGTCGCGCAATTGCCATACCCGCTGGCATCGCGTCAGAAAGGGGAAATGATTACGCTCAAAAAGCACAATGAGAGAATGACGTTCCAGCGCCCACTGTTGTAACCGTTCCAGCAGTGTCCCGGTGGCCGCTGACGTCAGCCGACTGAAGGCTTCATCAAGAACTAATAATCTGGGCTGCATGGCAAGCGCGCTGGCAATCACTACCCGCTGCGTTTCGCCGCCGGAGAGCGTGCCGGGATGACGATGGCGTAACGACTGGCAGTTTGTCAGAGTCAGCGCCTCGTCAATGCGCCGTAAAATTTCCGCTTCATGGAGGCCGAGATTCTCCGGGCCAAACGCCACCTCTTCCTCTACGCTAAAGGTACAGCCGGAAAGCTGTAAATATGGCGATTGCTGCACCAACTGGATGGTGGGCGACTGTTCTACCAGCGGGAGCCGCCCGATAGGGACGCCAAGCAGTAAGCCTGTGCCGTCAATATCACCGGGGAGATAATCCGGATACCAGCCAGCCATCAGTTGCGCCAGCGTACTTTTTCCGCTGCCGTTATCGCCGACTATCGCCACTATTCCGGGTGTTGAATAGTGGAAATCAAAACATGCCGGCGGGCGTGTCGCATCGGACGGAAGATAACGAAACTGCTCTAACGTAACCATATCCATACTCCCGCTTCCGCCAGTATTAGCAGTACCATGCCATACCGCGCAACCCGTTGTAACATGCTATCTTTCGGCGCCCACAGCGTGGTTCGGGCTCGATGCAGCCGAAACCCCCGCATATCCAACGCCGCGCCGCGTATTGTCAAATCGTTAAGCGCATTTTGCGTAAGCGGCACGATCAGCGCAGGCATCGCCCGTAGCCGCTGATACCAGCCTTCATCCAGCGGTACGCCGCGCGCGCGCTGGGCTTCATGAACGATCGTCAGTTGTCGTTTGAGCTGTTCGACGACCAGCAGAGGGCCTGCGAACAGGTAAGCGATGCCGGGCGGCAGACGTGAAGCGAACAGGGCGCGAATAAACCGCTGAACCGGCACATACTGCATCCATAGCTGCGACGTCGACACGATCGCCAGCAGGCGTAGCCATAGCGTAACGGCATATATCCAGCGCTGCGGATCGCGAGGCTGCCCGCTTATCCATTCCGTTAGCCAACCGCCATGTACCAGCCATAGCCCAAACCCTAAAGACAGCATCAGCCAGGCGACATACTTCGCCCGCCGCCGCGTTGATTTCAGCGCCAGCAGACAGAGGAAGGCCGCCGCGCTATAAACCGGGAGCACGGTCTGCGCAGGGAGTAGCAGCGTGGTGCAGGCCGCCAGCGCCCATAAGGTTAACGAGGTAAACGGATGCATTTAGCGTACGGCTGACATCGCAGGAAAATGCCGTGTCGTACGTAACGGTAGCTGACGCAGCAGCACCCAAACGATGATCGCCGTCAGAATTTTATCGACCAGATTAGCGCCTATGACGGTAATCGCGACTGACTCCACCAGATTTTGGCCCATTGAATGCATCCAGGCGACGAACAAATCAGCGCCGCTACCGGTAACGCCGCCAAAAAGCGCGGTACGAAGCGGTACGGCGACCAGCGTCACCGCCAACGTAATGACGACCCCGCTGACGATCACTTTGGGCAGGGTACGAAACCAGCCTGCGCGCGCCAGCCACCCGGCGACCAGACCGATAACCATCGCTACCGGGGCAAACGCGGCAGCGATAGGATCGGTAAGCAGCCCCCACAGCAAGTTGGTCAGAAGCCCAGTCAACATGCCGATGAACGGCCCTAACAGCACCGCACTAATTAAGGTGCCGATCGAGTCGAGAAAAATAGGCAGCTTCAACATGCTAATAAGCTGTCCGCCAATCATATTGATGGCAATAGCGATGACAATCAGCACCAGAGACTGGCTGGAAAACGGGCGACGCGCCATAAAGTACCTCTTAAAGAGTCGTCAATTAACGGGAAGAAATATGCAGTTCGTCATAACCGGAAATGGCGCACGGTTGACGGCTGAACGTCAGCGCTGGCAGCTCGCCGATAACCAGTTCCAGCGTGGTACGCACGGTACACCCTGGCATCATATGGCCGCCGAGCATGGCCCCGTAGGGATCCGATACCGCGAGATGCAGATGCTCGCCGGTCAATTCAAGCGTGCCGTTTAGCGAGATAACTTCAAACGTGCCGGTGAGCGATGTGGTCGCCTCTTGCCCGGCATAACGCAGCGCAACGTCGGTCAGACTGCCGGTACACCCTGCAATCCAGGCGGCATGTAATTGGTTCTGTTGCACAAAGGCGTGTAATTGGGAAAACACTTCCTGGCCGGGAAGCAGACGAAGCGCGTAAAAGCGCGCTGTAGAGGCGTTGTGGTGAGATACAGTCATCGTTACAGGACTCCGAGACTCGGACGTGGCGCTGATAATATAGACGCTGGCGACAGCGCTTTCTGATATAAATCAGTATTTGTGACGCGACGATGAAAAGATCTGACGGATGAACTGGTGATTCTTAAATATGGAATAAATTGCAGCGTAAGCGGCCATGAAATGTGATGCAGGTCAGATAACTGTCTTCTTCGACTGGACAAACATTCCTTTTATTCCCCGTTTCGCTTATTCTAGCTGAAGCGTTTCAGTTAATTAAATGTTCGACAATTAACCAATCAGTCGCAGTTTGCGACAGGTGAGGTTTTACTCGACGATGAGCTGCATTACTCTGTCAGCCTCATCTGAATCGGGATAGCCTTGCAGGAGACCTATGACCGTACGCATAGCGATTAATGGCTTTGGTCGCATCGGACGTAACGTGGTTCGTGCTTTGTATGAATCCGGACGTCGGGCGGAAATTACCGTGGTGGCCATCAACGAGCTGGCGGATGCCGCAGGCATGGCGCATTTGTTGAAATACGATACCAGCCACGGGCGTTTTGCATGGGAGGTTCGCCACGAGCGCGAGCAGCTTTTTGTCGGCGACGATGTCATTCGTATTCTGCATGAAAGAACGCTGGCGGATCTGCCGTGGCGCGAACTGGGCGTGGATGTCGTGTTGGATTGTACGGGCGTATATGGCAACCGGGAGCATGGCGAGGCGCATATTGCCGCAGGCGCGAAGAAAGTGCTCTTTTCTCATCCGGGCAGCAACGATCTTGACGCCACCGTCGTTTTTGGCGTGAACCAGAATCAACTGCGTGCGGAACATCGTATTGTCTCAAACGCGTCCTGTACCACGAATTGCATAATTCCCGTCATTAAATTGTTGGATGATGCTTACGGCATCGAGTCTGGTACCGTCACGACGATCCACTCCGCGATGAACGATCAGCAGGTGATCGACGCGTATCACTCCGATCTGCGGCGCACGCGCGCGGCCAGCCAGTCGATTATCCCGGTAGATACAAAACTGGCGGCAGGCATTACGCGTATATTCCCGCAGTTTAACGATCGTTTTGAGGCGATTGCGGTGCGCGTTCCAACCATTAATGTGACGGCGATCGATTTAAGCGTGACGGTGAAAAAACCAGTAAAAGCCAGTGAAGTCAACCAGTTGCTGCAAAAAGCAGCACAAGGTGCATTTCATGGTATAGTTGACTATACGGAA
>OJYG01000228.1_pt1 | contig 25966 bp, 23 predicted proteins | sample 1600841 | NCBI WGS metagenome assembly OJYG01 (sample SAMN04436709, study PRJEB24849) | human gut metagenome | biome: human gut; feature: NICU; material: stool | host: Homo sapiens | place: USA: Saint Louis, MO | collected 2010-09-09
AAAATACCCACTTAATCAATCACAAAACAAATATATAAACAAGCAATCATCAGATTAGCTTATGTTTAATGAAATTATTATATAATTCAATAAGTTACATAAAAGCTCTATATTTAAATTATTGCCATAATACACCTGGCGCGAATTGCACAGGTTCACACAATCTATTTAACGCTTGCAGAATACCCCTCTTTACGATCGATAAAAAGTCCTTTTCTTATTTATTTTGAAGCGTAGAATGCGGGGTGATGAAGGAGTGGTGATTTTATTTTCACCGCCATTAGGGCGGCATTGCCGATATTTTTTTTCGGTACAAATATGCCGTGTTCATGGCCTGTACGAGATAACATGACGGATCACTTTTATGAGCAAAAAATTTGAAGGCAGCGTCGCGCCTCGCGAGCGTATTAATATATCGTATGTCCCAAAAACAGATGGCCAGACGGCTGAAGTGGAACTTCCGCTTAACATGCTCGTTGTCGGCGATACCGGAAATACGCAGGAAACATCCCCACTGGATGAACGTCAGGCAGTTTCCGTTAACAAGCACAATTTCGGTGCAGTGATGGCTGAAGCAGCCATTGGCCTCAATTTTACTGTCCCCGCCACGCTGAAGGGAAGCACAACAGACGATGAACTGAATGTGGCGCTGAATATCAAATCACTGGATGATTTTTCACCAGATAGCGTGGCCCGGCAGGTTCCGGAAGTGAATAAATTGCTGGAACTGCGTGAAGCACTGACTGCACTGAAGGGGCCGATGGGTAACCTTCCGGCATTCCGTACCCAGCTCCAGGCATTGTTGGAAAATGAGGAGTCCCGCGAGCAGTTGCTCAAAGAAATCGGCCGGGTGAGCAATAAATAACCACCACTATTTCATTAAACAGGGTTATCCAGGCATGACGGCACACAAAAATATCTCCGGGACATACCACCTCTCTGTTGCAGACATTCTGCAGGTGGTTTACCAGGTATGTTTCAGCCCGTCCGTTGAAATCAACCAGGATGGTGTGGCTGCGCTGATTACAACACTGGATCGCCGTATCAGTGATCTATTGGATGAGATTATCCATTTTTGTGAGTTTCAGCAGAGCGCGTCGCACTGGCAGCGCGTACTTCACTGATGGCGAAAAGCCGGTTTCAGAAACACAGCTAAAACAGAAGGATTTTCAGTATGTCTTTACAGGAAGAGGAACTCGTTTCCAGTCATGCCGGGCAGCCTGAGCAGGCATCGTCGCTGCTTGATCAAATCATGGCACAGACCCGTATTCAGCCCGGTTCGGAAGGTTATGACGTTGCCCGCCAGGGTGTGACAGCCTTTATTGCCAGCATCCTGCAATCCACTGCATCTGCCGAACCGGTCAATAAACTGGCCGTGGACAGCATGATTGCAGATATTGATGAACGCATCAGCCGCCAGATGGATGTCATCATCCATGCGCCTGCCTTTCAGCAGGTCGAGTCGTTCTGGCGCTCACTGAAAACAATGGTGGATCGCGTTGATTTCCGTGAAAACATCAAGGTCAACGTGCTTCATGTCACCAAGCAGGAACTTCTGGAAGACTTTGAGTTTGCGCCAGAAATTATTCAGTCCGGATTTTATAAGCACGTTTATTCGTCCGGTTTCGGACAGTTTGGCGGTGAACCCATCGCTGCCGTGCTGGGCGCTTATGAGTTCAAAAATACCGCGCCTGACATGAAACTGCTGCAATACGTCAGTGCCGTGGGCGCAATGGCGCACGCACCGTTCCTGTCCTCCGTTTCCCCGGAATTTATGGGGCTGAACTCGTGGACCGAACTGCCTAATATCAAAGATCTTTATGCCATCTTTGAAGGTCCGGCCTACACCAAATGGCGCGCCCTGCGTGACTCGGAAGATTCGCGCTATTTAGGGCTTACGGCACCCCGCTTCCTGCTTCGCCAGCCTTATTCACCAACAGATAACCCTGTTAAGAACTTTAACTATCACGAAGATGTCAGCCGGAACCACGAAGATTATCTGTGGGGTAATACGGCCTGGATGCTGGCGTGCAATGTCGCAGACAGTTTTGCCAAATACCGCTGGTGTCCAAATATCATCGGTCCGCAAAGCGGCGGCGCAGTGAAAGATCTGCCGGTGCATCTGTTCGAAACGATGGGTCAGATTCAGGCCAAAATCCCAACCGAGGTGCTGGTCACCGATCGCCGCGAATTTGAACTGGCTGAAGAGGGTTTTATCACCCTTACCATGCGTAAAGACTCTGATAATGCAGCCTTTTTCTCTGCAAACTCGGTACAAAAACCGAAGCACTTTCCGGGCAAAGACGCAGAAACCAACTATAAGCTGGGTACGCAGCTTCCTTATCTCTTCATCATCAACCGGTTAGCGCACTACATCAAGGTGTTGCAGCGTGAACAACTGGGGTCATGGAAAGAAAGGAGCGACTTAGAAAGAGAGCTTAATACCTGGATCCGTCAGTATGTTGCCGACCAGGAAAACCCGCCTGCGGACGTGCGCAGCCGTAAACCTCTGCGCGCTGCCAAAGTTGAGGTTATGGATGTGGAAGGCGAACCCGGCTGGTACCAGGTCGCGCTGAGCGTGCGGCCCCATTTTAAATTTATGGGGGCAAACTTTGAGCTTTCCCTGGTTGGCCGGTTAGACAGGGAGTAACACGCCATGATACCGGATCGGGAAAGAACCACAGGTTCTCTTTTTGAGCGTATGGAAGCCTCACCGGCCAGAAACCGGCAGGGAAGCAGTATTCATGCGCTCAGGCAGTCCATTCGCCAGAACCTGCGAAACATTCTTAATACCCGGTCCGGTAGTTGCCGGGGTGCGCCTGAACTGGGCATTGATGAACCGGAAGGGGCTGAAAACTTCCGCCAATCAATGAGTCGGGCCATCGCGCAATGTATAGAACGCTATGAACCCCGGATCTCACACGCTGAAGTGCAGGCTGTGGTTTCATCCGCCGCCAGCCCGCTGGATATGACGTTTCATATTACAGCCTGGGTGACATTTAACGAAACGCATGAAGTGCTTGAATTTGATATGGCACCGAATGGCAGCCAGCATTACCGGGTGGACTGACAGATGGAATTTGAAGAACGCTATTTCCGGGAAGAACTCGATTACCTGCGCCAGCTCAGCAAGCTGCTGGCAACGGAAAAACCCCATCTGGCCCGCTTCCTGGCCGAAAAAGATGCGGATCCGGATATTGAACGCCTGCTGGAAGGCGTGGCTTTTCTTACCGGCAATCTCCGCCAGAAAATTGAGGATGAATTCCCAGAACTGACGCACGGGCTTATTAAGATGCTGTGGCCTAATTACCTGCGTCCGGTTCCGGCAATGACCCTTATTGAATATACGCCGGATATGGATAAGTCTTCTGTGCCGGTGTTAATCCCCCGTAATGAGCAGTTTACAACCAACGCCGGGGAAATTAGAGTCGATGAAGTGCTGCCCTCCGATGCTAAAAAGGAGGAGCCGCCTCCCTGTACCTTCACCCTCTGCCGGGATATCTGGCTGCTGCCCGTTCGCCTGGAGCAGATTGAAAACCGCAGTACGACCCGTAATGGTGTTATCAACATCACCTTTTCGGTCGCACCGGGAACGGACTTCCGCACGCTGGATCTGAACAAACTTCGCTTCTGGCTCGGCAATGACGACAACTATACCCGTGACCAGCTTTATTTATGGTTCTGTGAATACTTGCAGGGTGCCGACCTGACTGTGGGTGAACAGCATATTCGCCTGCCTGAGTTTATGCTGAAAGCTGTCGGTTTTGAGCCGCAGGATGCCATGCTGCCCTGGCCGAAAAACGTCCACAGCGGCTACCGGATCCTTCAGGAGTATTTCTGTTACCCGGATGCGTTTCTCTTTTTTGATCTTTGTGGTTGCCCGGCGTTGCCTGACGGATTGCAGGCTGAATCCTTTACCCTGCAACTGCGTTTTTCGCGCCCATTGCCCGTGGACATCCGGCTGCGCCGCGATTCTCTGCGCCTGTATTGCGCACCTGCCATTAATTTATTTATCCACCATGCAGAAGCCATCACGCTGGACAACCGGCGGGCAGACTATCCGCTGGTTCCCAGCCGCCACTATCCGGAACATTACGATGTCTTTTCCGTTAACGGCGTGGTGAGCCAGGTGCAGGATATGTTCAGGAAAAAAGATCTGGGGCGTCCTGTTTCGACGCAGGCCGCGCGCCAGTGGCCTGCCTTTGAAAGTTTCAGCCATCAGATGGAATACAGCCGGAAGCGGGAAGTGGTGTACTGGCATCACCGGACCAAAACATCCCTGTTCCATCGCGGCTTTGATCATACCCTTGCTTTTATACATGCTGATGGCAGTTATCCGTCAGACGAATCGCTGCTCAGTAATGAAGTGGTTTCGGTATCGCTGACCTGTACCAACCGTGAGCTTCCGTCACAAATTCGTTCCGGCGATATCACCGGCACAACCGGTAAAAATGCGGCTGTTGCTTCATTTCGCAACATTACCCGCCCGACGCAACCGCTCTGGCCGGTCATTGATGGCAGCCTGCACTGGTCCCTGCTCTCCGCCATGAACCTGAATTATCTGTCATTACTAGATACGGACGCGCTGAAGCAGGTCATCGCCAACTTTGATCGCCACGCAATCCATCATCCGCAGACGGCGCGGCTGTCACAACAAAAGCTGGATGCCATTGAGCGTCTGGAGACCCGCCCTGTCGATCGCCTGTTTACGGGCATTCCCGTCCGGGGGCTGGCCTCCACGCTGTATCTGCACCCGGAGCCGTTTGTCTGTGAAGGGGAAATGTATCTGCTCGGTACGGTGCTTTCGCATTTTCTGTCGCTGTACGCCAGCGTTAACTCATTCCACATGCTGACCGTTGTGAACACAGAAAGCCAGGAGACATGGAAATGGACGGAAAGAACCGGGCAGCATCCTCTTATCTGAGTCCGGGACATCCCCCGGCAGATAAAGAGCAGAATGATCCGCTGGCACAGGTTTTCCATAACGCCTGCTCTTACAATTTTTTTGCGATGGCGGAGCTGTTGCACCGCCTGGCACAGGGTGAAAAGGGGACACCGGAATTATCCCTGCGCGATGATCCGGCACAGGAAACCCTGCGTTTCAGCGCCGATGCCAGCCTTGCCTTCCCGTGCAGTGATATCAGTGGGCTGAAACGGGATACGTCAGGGGCATTCAGGATGACCACCACCTTTATGGGGTTACAGGGGAGCCAGTCGCCTCTCCCCGGTTATTACCTGGATCACCTGGCCTGGAAAGCGGTACATGAACAAAGTCCGGTAGGCGATTTTCTGGATATGTTCAGCCACCGCCTGACCCAGTTTGTCTGGCATATCTGGCGTAAGTACCGCTATCACATCAGTTTTCGTAACGGCGGTGTGGATGCGTTCTCGCAGCGCATGTACTCCCTTGTCGGGCTGGGCCACCGCCAGCTTCGCGATAAGCTGGCGATTAATCACAGCAAAATGCTGGCGTATTCCGGGATCCTGGCAAATCCGGGACGATCCCCGGAAATCATCTGCGGCCTGGTGTCACACTGTTTTGACTTGTCAGACGTGACGCTGCAAAACTGGCAACGTCGCAAGGTGGATATTGAACCGGATCAGCAAAACAGCCTGGGGAGCTATTCCCTTAAAAATGGCGAAAAACTGGCCGGAAGATCGGTACTGGGCAACTTTGTTCTGGGTACACGGGTGCCCGATCTCAGCGGAAAATTCCAGCTCAGTATTACCAGCCTGACCCGAAAACAGCTCCTCTCTTTTCTGCCGTCCGGCGAAAACTTCCTGCCACTGACGATGTTTGTGTCCTTCATCCTGCGCGATCAGCTTGCCTGGGACTTACATCTGGGGCTGGCACCGGAGCAGGTGGGCGCAATGCGCCTGGGCGATAACAAAAGTGCGCTGCTGGGCTGGACCAGCTTCCTCGGCACACCGGAAGAACGACCCTCAGTCACCATCAGGGTACGGTCGTAAATTATGATAATCACGGAGCAGAATATGCCGGAAGAGAAACTACAGACGCTTTCATTGCAGGTCATTAACGGCAGTGAGCTGGAAAGCGGGCGGGCGGCGCGCTGTCTGTTCACGCAGCAGGGAAATGTCGGCCATGGCCCCGAATGCCACTGGTCGGTACAGGATCGTCAGCAGAGCATTCCGGCTCAGGCCTTTACCGTTATCCTGCACGATGGCACATTTTGTCTGCGCCCGCAGACGGCACAACTGTGGCTGAACCAGGCAAAAGTCACAGCAACATCAGACCTGATACAGCTGCGCCAGGGCGATGAGATCCAGATAGGGCGTCTGATGGTGAGGGTTCATCTGAACCGGGGAGATATCCCCCATTACGATGAGGAAATGGCCACTCCCGAAACCATCGTCACCAATCGCGATATGCTCACGGATACCCTGCTGTCAACGGAGGGTGCGCCACACTATCCGGGAATGACTCACCGGCATCAGCTTGCAGACACCGTGGTAAACGGTTTTTCTGCCGATCCACTCCAGGCACTTCAGTCCGAAAGCCTGATTACCGCGGGCGATCCGCTTTCAGGCATTGCGGCTGTCCGGCCATCGGCACCGCTGTCCGATCCGGCAAGTAATGGGGGGATCAATACGCCGTTTATGGATCTGCCGCCCATTTATGCCAGCCCCGGCGAGCGTAATGATGACGTCTCTGTGGCAGAAATGGCGCAACGCCACCTTGCGGTCACCCCCTTACTGCGCGGTCTTGGCGGCTCGCTTACCGTGAGCAATTCCGACGATGCGGATGATTTTCTGGAGGAGGCCGGACGCACGTTACAGGCCGCAATAAAAGGTCTGCTTGATTTGCAGCAGCAGCGTAACAGCCTCTCAGACAAACATTTGCGCCCGCTGGAAGATAACCCGCTGCGCCTGAACATGGATTACGCCACCGCGCTCGACGTGATGTTTGCCGAAGGTAAAAGTCCGGTACATCTGGCGGCTCCCGCCGCTGTCAGTGAAAGCCTGCGCAATGTCCGCCACCACGAAGAAGCTAACCGGGCGGCGATTGTGGAGTCGCTTCGTGTCCTGCTGGACGCCTTCTCACCACAAAATCTGCTGCGCCGCTTTGTGCAGTACCGCCGCAGCCATGAACTGCGCCAGCCGCTGGATGATGCCGGAGCATGGCAAATGTACAGCCATTATTACGAAGAGCTGGCCTCCGATCGCCAGCAGGGGTTTGAGATGCTGTTTAACGAGGTCTACGCCCAGGTCTATGACCGGGTGCTTCGTGAAAAACAGCGGGAGCCGGAAGCATGAACAGGAAGGCGTTTCTGGCCTGCGTGCTGATGTGCGTCATATTAACCGGCTGCGAAACGGCGAAAAAAATCAGTGAGGTGATCAAAAACCCGGATATCCAGGTCGGGAGCCTGAAGGAGCAACCTTCGGAAATAACCGTCACCCTGCTGACCGAACCGGACACCAATACCAATGCGGAGGGTGAATCAGCCGCCGTGGATGTGCAACTGGTGTACCTGACTGACGACTCAAAATTGCTGGCAGCCGACTATGACCAGATAGCCAGTACGCCGCTACCGGATGTGCTGGGTAAAAACTATATCGACCACCAGGATTTCAACCTGTTGCCGGACACCATCAAAACCCTGCCGCCGGTAAAGCTGGATGAGAAAACGCAGTTTATTGGTGTCGTGGCCTATTTCTCCGATGACCAGGCCACTGAATGGAAACAAATCGAGACGGTGGAAGGAACCGGCCACCATTACCGCCTGCTGGTGCATGTACGTCAAAGCAGCATCGAAATGAAAAAAGAGGATGAATAATTATGGCAACCACCCGCAACAAGGTGATGTGGCAGGAAGGGATGCTGATGCGCCCACACCATTTCCAGCAACAGCAGCGTTACAACGACTACCTGGATAACCAGCGTTTCCGGGCCATGAATGATTTATCCTGGGGATTTACCGAACTCACCCTCAACAATGAACTGCTGGCGCAGGGTAAGATCATGATTGACAGCGCGTCAGGCACACTGCCCGACGGCACCGTCTTTTCTATCCCCGACCAGGACGCACTGCCCGATCCGCTGCACCCGCAAAATTTTCCGGACGAAAGAAGCCGCAATATTTACCTCGCTCTGCCGGTCGCCAGTGATGTGAGAAATGAAATCAGCGACGGGCGGCGAATCGGGCGTTACCGGCTGAATTATGCCGATGTCCGGGATTTGCATTCAGAAGAAGGTGACGCGCGAACACTGACGCTGGGTCAACTTACGCCGCGCATTATGAGCGGTGCAGAAGATATGAGCGCCTATATTACGCTCCCGCTTTGCCGTATCAGCGATCGCCATGCCGACGGCTCCCTGACGCTGGATGACGATTTTATCCCCTCCTGCCAGAATATTCAGGTCAGTAAGAAACTGCGTGTTTATCTCAAAGAGGTACAGGGGGCCATTGGCGGACGGGCAAGCGATCTGGCAAACCGCATTGGCTCTCCGGCGCAGAGCGGCATCGCGGATGTGGCGGAATTTATGATGTTGCAGTTACTTAACCGTAACCAGACCCGGTTTACCCATCGCGCTCGTCGATCCCAGCTCCACCCGGAAGATTTCTACCTTGATCTTGCGGGGTTGCTGGGTGAACTGATGACCTTTACCGAGCCGTCGCGCCTGCCCTGCCCGCTTGATGTGTATGATCATCATGACCTGACCAAAACATTTAAAACGCTGTTACCGGAAGTCAAACGGGCGCTGCATACCGTACTGTCGCCAAGAGCCGTCAATCTGCCGCTGCATCTGCGTGACGGTATCTGGCAGGCCGATATCCATGACACAGAACTGCTGCAATCTGCCACCTTTGTGCTGGCCGTGGCGGCAAACATGCCGGTCGATCAGATCCAGCGCCAGTTTATCCAGCAGTCGAAAATTTCCTCGCCGGAAAAAATCCGCAATATGGTCAGTGTGCAGATCCCCGGTATTCCTCTGCGTGCACTGATGGTGGCTCCCCGCCAGCTTCCCTACCATTCCGGGTTCAGCTATTTCGAACTCGACAAAAGCGGCCAGGCCTGGGCTGAAATAGCTGCCGCCGGGGCCGTTGCACTGCATGTCTCCGGCAGTTTTCCGGACCTGAATATGCAACTGTGGGCTATAAGAGGGTAAGACGATGGATGAGGAGTCACTGTCTCTGCCACCATTTATCGGACACGACGAAAAAGGCCAGCGCGACTACCATCTCGCGCTTCGTGGCAACAGCCTGAATCCGATGATCGACGCAGCCACGCCGCTCCTCGGTATGGTGATGCGCCTTTCAACCATGAACAGCCAGACGATGCCGGAGCATCTTTTTGCTCAGGTGGTGACGGATGTTCAGGCCGTGGAGCAACTGCTTCAGGAGCAGGGCTACGAACCGGGCGTGATTATCTCGTTTCGCTACATCCTCTGCACGTTTATTGATGAAGCGGCGCTCGGTAACGGCTGGTCGAACAAGAACGAGTGGATCAAGCAGTCATTGCTGGTCCATTTCCACAACGAAGCCTGGGGTGGCGAGAAAGTTTTCATCCTGCTGGAGCGCCTGATCCGTGAACCCAAACGTTACCAGGATCTGCTGGAATTTCTCTGGCTCTGTTTTTCTCTGGGATTTCGCGGGCGCTACAAAGTGGCAGCACAGGATCAGGGAGAATTTGAGCAGATCTACCGCCGCCTGTACCACGTCCTGCATAAACTACGCGGCGATGCCCCTTTCCCGCTGTTACACCAGGACAAAAAAAACCAGGGCGGGCGTTATCAGCTCATCAGTCACCTGACCATTAAACATATTTTTTGTGGTGGCGTTGTCGTGCTGGCGTTGTTTTACCTGTTCTATCTGTTGCGGCTGGACAGCCAGACGCAGGACATCCTGCACCAGCTAAACAAATTACTTCGATAAGGACGTTTATGATCCAGATTGATCTTCCCACGCTGGTAAAACGGCTTAACCTGTTCTCCCGCCAGGCGCTGGAGATGGCCGCCTCTGAATGTATGAGCCAGCAGGCAGCGGAAATTACCGTCAGCCATGTGCTTATTCAGATGCTCGCCATGCCACGCAGTGACCTGCGGGTTATTACCCGCCAGGGCGATATTGGCATGGAAGAGTTGCGCCTGGCACTGACGGTGGAGAACTACACAACCGCCCGTTCTGCGGACAGCTACCCGGCGTTTTCCCCGATGCTGGTTGAGTGGCTGAAAGAGGGCTGGCTGCTGGCGTCGGCTGAGATGCAGCACAGCGAACTGCGCGGCGGCGTGTTGCTGCTGGCCCTGCTGCATTCGCCGCTGCGTTATATACCGCCTGCTGCCGCCCGGCTGTTGACCGGCATTAACCGTGACCGTCTGCAGCAGGACTTTGTGCAGTGGACACAGGAGTCGGCGGAATCAGTCGTGCCGGATGCAGACGGTAAAGGCGCAGGCACACTGACGGACGCTGCTGACACCCTGCTTGCCCGCTACGCCAAAAACATGACCGAAGATGCCCGTAACGGCAGGCTTGATCCGGTACTGTGCCGCGACCACGAAATCGACCTGATGATCGACATTCTCTGCCGCCGTCGTAAAAACAATCCGGTGGTGGTGGGTGAAGCGGGTGTGGGTAAAAGCGCGCTGATTGAAGGGCTGGCGCTGCGCATCGTGGCAGGCCAGGTGCCGGACAAACTGAAAAACACCGACATTATGACCCTTGACCTGGGTGCATTGCAGGCCGGGGCATCGGTGAAAGGTGAGTTTGAAAAACGCTTCAAGGGGCTGATGGCGGAGGTCATATCCTCCCCGGTGCCGGTCATTCTGTTTATCGACGAAGCGCATACCCTGATTGGGGCGGGCAACCAGCAGGGCGGGCTGGATATCTCCAACCTGCTCAAACCGGCACTGGCGCGCGGCGAGCTGAAAACCATCGCCGCCACCACCTGGAGCGAGTACAAAAAATACTTCGAGAAAGATGCCGCCCTGTCGCGCCGCTTCCAGTTGGTGAAGGTCAGCGAACCCAGTGCCGCCGAAGCCACCATTATTCTGCGTGGTCTGTCGGCGGTCTATGAACAGTCTCACGGCGTCCTGATTGACGATGATGCCTTGCAGGCCGCTGCGACATTAAGCGAGCGTTATCTCTCCGGACGTCAGTTGCCGGACAAAGCCATTGATGTGCTGGATACGGCCTGCGCCCGCGTGGCCATTAACCTTTCATCGCCACCGAAGCAAATCTCGGCGCTGACCACCCTGAGCCACCAGCAGGAGGCGGAAATTCGCCAGCTTGAGCGCGAGCTTCGCATCGGGCTGCGTACCGACACCTCACGGATGACGGAGGTGCTGGTGCAGTATGATGAAACGCTGACGGCGCTGGACGAACTGGAAGCCGCCTGGCATCAGCAACAGACGCTGGTACAGGAAATTATCGCGCTGCGCCAGCAGTTACTGGGTATGGCAGAAGACGATGCGGCGTCGTTGCCGGACGCAGATGCCGCGGAGGATACGCCGTCTGAGGCAGAACAGGATAATACCGATGCCGAACCGGCTGATGAAGCTGGCAGCGAACAGCCGGAAGAGACCGCTGAAACAGTTTCCCCGGTACAACGGCTGGCACAGCTTACTGCCGAACTGGACGCCCTGCATAACGACCGGTTGCAGGTCTCCCCGCACGTCGATAAAAAACAGATTGCGGCGGTGATTGCCGAATGGACTGGCGTTCCGCTTAACCGCCTGTCGCAGAATGAAATGTCGGTCATCACCGACCTGCCGAAATGGCTGGGCGACACCATCAAAGGCCAGGATCTGGCGATTGCCAGCCTGCATAAGCATCTGCTGACTGCACGCGCCGACCTGCGCCGCCCGGGACGCCCGCTCGGCGCGTTCCTGCTGGCTGGCCCCAGCGGCGTGGGTAAAACCGAAACCGTTCTGCAACTGGCAGAACTGCTCTACGGCGGTCGCCAGTACCTGACCACCATTAATATGTCCGAGTTCCAGGAGAAACACACCGTTTCACGCCTGATTGGTTCGCCTCCGGGCTACGTTGGCTATGGCGAAGGCGGCGTGCTGACCGAAGCGATTCGCCAGAAACCGTACTCGGTGGTGCTACTCGATGAAGTGGAAAAAGCGCACCCGGATGTCCTCAACCTGTTCTACCAGGCGTTTGACAAGGGCGAGATGGCAGACGGCGAAGGTCGCCTGATTGACTGTAAAAACATCGTCTTCTTCCTCACCTCCAACCTTGGCTACCAGGTGATTGTCGAACACGCCGATGACCCGGAGACCATGCAGGAAGCCCTCTATCCGGTGCTGGCGGACTTCTTTAAACCTGCCCTGCTGGCGCGTATGGAAGTGGTGCCGTACCTGCCGTTGTCGAAAGAGACGCTCGCCACCATTATTGCCGGGAAACTCACCCGTCTGGATAACGTGCTGCGCAGTCGCTTTGGCGCGGAAGTGATTATTGAGCCGGAAGTGACGGACGAAATCATGAGCCGCGTCACCCGAGCGGAAAACGGCGCGAGGATGCTCGAATCGGTCATTGACGGCGACATGCTGCCGCCGCTCTCCCTGCTGCTGTTGCAGAAGATGGCAGCCAACACGGCGATTGCCCGGATTCGGCTGTCGGCGGCAGACGGCACGTTCACAGCAGATGTGGAAGATGCTCTGGACGACGAGTCCGTCACAGAAGATGAAACGGTTTTATGAGCAGGTTGCGCGTTTTCCGGCAGACAGGATGGTTTATTGCGGGCCTGATGGCGGGCTTACCCGCCAGTGCCGCGCCCGCAGAAACATCGTCAATGGCCGGTGTGGCGGTAGCCGTCGCCACAGCGACCCCGCCGAAGTCCTGTCGGCGGGAGTTCGCGGCGCTGGAGCGGCTTGACTGCTATGACCGCCTGCTGGAACCGCTGTCCCCGTCAGGGTTTGACGGGGCGCTGGTCAAAGCCAGTTTTGTGGGCGAAGCCTGGACCCGTGCCATAGAGCAGGAAAAACGTCGCCAGGGCAACACCACAGAGCTGCTGGTGACGCAGGTGCCGGGGGAACGCCCGACGGTGGTGGTAACCACCCCGGCTATCGGCCATGTTCCGCCTCGCCCGGTGCTGATGTTCAGCTGTGTGGACAATATCACCCGGATGCAGGTGGCGCTGGTGCACCCTCTGGATGTCCATGATATCGCCGTCACCCTGAATGCCGACAGCCGGGTATTGCGCAGCCACTGGTTTGTGCGCGAGAACGGCACCCTGCTGGAGTCCAGCCGGGGGCTGTCCGGGATTGATGAAATTAAGCAACTGTTCGGCGCAACAACGCTGACGGTGGATACCGGCGCAGACAACGCAGCCGGAAAGCTGACCTTTAACATTGACGGGCTGGCACGGGTTATTGCGCCGCTACGCGACGCCTGCCACTGGGCGGGAGAATAAAAATATGGCAATGGACTTACGCGATCCGAATGTCTGGATATCGCACCTGCTGGAAAACCTGCCTGAAGAAAAACAGGCATCGGCGCTAAAAGATGACAACCCGGACTGGGAGTATATCGACGGCGAAATCGTCAAACTGGGTTCACTGGCCCACAGCCAACTGGATATCCCGGAACTCCAGCGCCGGGGGCTGGTCATTCTGGCTTCGGAGAGTAAGGATTTTCGTCTGCTGGCGCATCTGCTGAGAACCCTGCAACATGCCGGTGATCCGCTTCTGGCCTTGCGCCTGCTGGCACTGTATGTGGAACATTACTGGGCGGTGGCCGCGCCGCAGAATATGGCACATAAAAAACGCTTCGCCAGCCAGGTCATTAAACGCTTTGAAACAGGTATTGAAGGCTTTTCACAGAACGCCGCCACAGCGCAGCGCGATGCGCTATTAGGTGAACTGGCGAAACTGGCACAGTGCTGGCAGTCACATAACGTCCCGGAACTGGCACAGGCTACCGATGATCTTTTTGCCCTGTACCAGCGTACGTTTAATCGTGCGGCTCCTGCTCCGGTCCCCACTCCGGCGGCCTCCGGTAGTTCACCACAAACCACCGTCACGTCTGAAAGCAGCATGACGCAAACCAGTGCTCCGGCTCTACAGATCGCCATCGACAGTCACGACGACAAAGCCTGGCGCGACACGCTGTTAAAAGTGGCGGCTATTTTATGTGAACGCCAGCCGGACTCGCCGCTGGGCTATCGCCTCCGCCGCCATGCCCTGTGGCAATCCATCACCAGTACGCCCCAGGCGGAAAGCGATGGACGTACCCCACTGGCTGCGGTCTCTGCCGATATGGTGGCGGATTACCATGCTCAGCTCGGTAGTGCCGATATGGCGCTGTGGCAGCAGGTGGAAAAAAGCGTATTGCTGGCACCCTACTGGCTGGACGGTCACTGCATTTCTGCACAGACGGCGCACCGTCTTGGCTATACCGCCGTGGCCGATGCCATCCGCGATGAAGTCGTTTCCTTCCTTGGCCGTCTGCCCGCTCTTGCCGATCTTCTGTTTAACGACCACACACCGTTTGTTTCTGAAAAAACGAAGCAATGGCTTGCAACTCAGCCAGGTAACCAGGCCGCGCCAGTCATACAGGTGAGTAATGAAGATATTCAGGCTGCGCGGTTGTGTTTTGATGAACAGGGGCTGGAAGCCGCCTTACGGTATCTGGATACGTTGCCCGCCGGTGAACCCCGCGATCAGTTTCACCGCCAGTACCTTGCCGCACAGTTGACGGAGGAGGCGGGGCTGATACAGCTTGCGCAGCAACAGTACCGGATGTTGTTCAGGATGGGATTGCAGATGATGGTGGCAGACTGGGAGCCGTCCCTGCTTGAGCAGCTAGAACAAAAATTCACGGCAGAACAATAAAAGAGAACAGGAGTTTTTGTGTTCAGATTACCAACACCCCGACTATTCAGCGAACTCAAATCAGCCCTGCGCCCGGCGATGCCCCGGTTTAAAGTTTCTGCATTCTGGCTGCTGATACTGGCGTGGATTTTCCTGCTGGTATGGATCTGGTGGAAAGGCCCGACATGGACGCTGTATGAAGAGCAGTGGCTCAAACCACTGGCGAACCGCTGGCTGGCAACGGCGGCGTGGGGGATTATTGCCCTGGTGTGGCTTACCGTCCGGGTAATGAAGCGCCTGCAACAGCTTGAAAAAATGCAAAAGCAACAGCGCGAGGAAGCCGTTGATGCGCTCAGTGTGGAACTGAACGCCCAGCAGCGTTACCTCGACCGCTGGCTGCTGCGCCTGCAACGCCATCTCGACAACCGCCGTTTCCTGTGGCAGTTGCCGTGGTATATGGTCATCGGTCCTGTGGGCAGTGGCAAAACGACACTGCTGCGCGAGGGGTTTCCGTCAGACATTATTTATGCCCCGGAGGGCGCGCGCGGCGCAGAACAACGCCTGTACCTCACGCCCCATGTCGGTAAACAGGCGGTGATCTTTGATATCGACGGCACACTCTGCGCTCCCGCTGATGCGGATATCCTGCATCGCCGTCTGTGGGAACATGCCCTCGGCTGGCTGAAGGAAAAGCGCGCGCGCCAGCCGCTGAACGGGATTATTCTGACACTCGATTTACCCGATCTGCTGACCGCAGACAAACGCCGCCGCGAGCATCTGTTACAGACGCTGCGCAGCCGCTTACAGGATATACGCCAGCATCTTCATTGCCAGTTACCGGTTTACGTGGTACTGACCCGGCTTGATTTATTGCAGGGTTTTGCCGCCCTGTTTCAGTCACTGAACAGACAGGATCGCGATGCGATTCTGGGTGTTACGTTCACCCGCCGTGCTCATGAAAATGATGACTGGCGAACAGAGTTGAATGCTTTCTGGCAGACATGGGTGGATCGAATGAATCTGGCGTTGCCGGATCTGATGGTCACCCAGACTCACACCCGCGCGTCTTTATTCAGTTTTTCCCGCCAGATGCAGGGAAGCCGTGAGCCGCTGGTGTCACTGCTTGAGGGTCTGCTTGACGGCGAAAATATGAACGTGATGCTGCGTGGTGTCTATCTCACCTCTTCGCTTCAGCGTGGACAGATGGATGATATATTCACCCAGTCTGCTGCCCGCCAGTACCGACTGGGCAATAACCCACTGGCGTCCTGGCCTCTGGTGGACACCGCGCCTTATTTCACCCGCAGCCTGTTCCCGCAGGCATTACTCGCAGAGCCTAATCTGGCAACAGAGAGCAGCGCCTGGCTGATGCGTTCCCGTCGCCGCCTGACGGTTTTCTCTGCCACAGGCGGCGTGGCGGCACTGCTGCTCATCACCGGCTGGCATCACTATTACAACGGTAACTATCAGTCCGGCATCACCGTGCTTAAGCAGGCCAAAGCCTTTATGGACGTGCCGCCTCCGCAGGGGGAAGATGACTTTGGCAACCTGCAACTGCCACTGCTGAACCCGGTACGCGATGCAACACTGGCCTATGGCGACTGGGGCGAGCGCAGCCGTCTGGCCGATATGGGCCTGTACCAGGGGAGACGTATCGGGCCATATGTGGAACAGACCTATCTGCAACTTCTGGAGCAGCGTTACCTGCCCTCGCTGTTTAACGGGCTGGTCAAAGCGATGAATGCCGCGCCGCCGGAGAGTGAAGAAAAACTCGCGGTGCTGCGCGTGATGCGAATGCTGGAGGACAAAAGCGGACGTAACAATGAGGTGGTGAAGCAGTATATGGCAAAACGCTGGAGCGAAAAGTTCCACGGACAGCGCGATATCCAGACACAACTGATGTCCCATCTTGACTACGCGCTGGCTCATACTGACTGGCATGCAGAGCGTCAGGCGGGCGACGGTGATGCCATCAGCCGCTGGACGCCATATGACAAGCCCGTGGTATCAGCACAGAAAGAACTGAGCAAACTGCCTGTCTACCAGCGGGTTTATCAGAGCCTGAAAACGCGGGCGCTGGGCGTTCTTCCTGCTGACCTCAATCTGCGTGACCAGGTAGGGCCAACCTTTGACCAGGTGTTTACATCTGCCGATGATAACAAACTGGTTGTTCCACAGTTTCTTACCCGTTACGGCCTGCAAAGCTATTTTGTAAAACAGCGCGATGAACTGGTTGAACTGACGGCGATGGATTCCTGGGTACTCAACCTCACCCGCAGCGTGAAATACAGTGACGCCGACCGCGCGGAAATTCAGCGCCAGTTGACCGAGCAGTATATCAGCGACTACACCGCCACCTGGCGGGCCGGGATGGACAATCTCAATATCCGCAATTTTGAGTCCATTGGACAACTGACTGGCACTCTGGAGCAGGTTATCAGCGGCGACCAGCCTTTGCAGCGGGCGCTGACCGTGCTGCGTGACAACACACAGCCAGGAGTCTTTTCTGAAAAACTCTCTGCCAAAGAGCGGGATGAGGCCCTGGCAGAGCCGGATTACCAGTTACTTACCCGCCTCGGGCATGAATTCGCCCCGGAAAACAGTACCCTGACAGTACAGAAAGACAAAGAAAGCACGATGCAGGCCGTATACCAGCAGCTCACCGAGTTACACCGCTACCTGCTGGCAATCCAGAACGCGCCTGTACCAGGGAAATCGGCGCTGAAAGCCGTGCAGTTAAGGCTTGATCAGAACAGCAGCGATCCAATATTCGCCACCCGCCAGATGGCAAAAACACTGCCTGCTCCGCTCAACCGCTGGGTAGGCAGGCTGGCTGACCAGGCCTGGCATGTGGTGATGGTGGAAGCCGTTCACTATATGGAAGTGGACTGGCGCGACAGCGTGGTGAAACCGTTTAACGAGCAACTGGCAAATAACTATCCGTTTAATCCACGTTCTGCACAGGATGCCTCACTGGATGCCTTCGAACGATTCTTTAAACCGGATGGCATACTGGATACCTTCTACCAGCAGAACCTGAAACTGTTTATCGACAATGATCTGAGCCTGGAAGACGGCGATAACAACGTCATTATTCGCGAAGATATTATTGCGCAACTGGAAACTGCGCAGAAAATCCGTGACATCTTCTTCAGCAAACAGAACGGTCTGGGAACATCCTTTGCCGTGGAAACGGTATCGCTTTCAGGCAATAAACGCCGCAGTGTACTGAACCTTGACGGTCAGTTAGTCGATTACAGCCAGGGCCGTAACTATACCGCCCATCTGGTCTGGCCTAACAACATGCGCGAAGGCAACGAAAGTAAGCTGACGCTCATCGGCACCAGCGGCAACGCGCCGCGCAGTATCAGCTTCAGCGGGCCGTGGGCGCAGTTCCGCCTGTTCGGGGCCGGACAACTGACCGGAGTACAGGATGGCAACTTTACCGTGCGCTTTAGCGTGGACGGTGGCGCGATGACCTACCGTGTGCATACCGACACGGAAGATAACCCGTTCAGCGGTGGGTTGTTCAGCCAGTTTGGTCTGTCAGACACACTGTACTGAGGAGGCAGGGATGAATAGTAACGTACTGACACAAACTATCGTTACCGGCAGTGACCCGCGCGGGCTGCCGGAATTCAGCGCCATCCGCGAGGAAATAAACAAAGCCAGCCACCCGTCACAGCCTGAGCTGAACTGGAAACTGGTGGAGTCGCTGGCGCTGGCGATTTTTAAAGCCAACGGTGTGGATTTACACACCGCCACCTACTATACGCTTGCCCGGACACGGACACAGGGACTGGCGGGATTCTGCGAAGGTGCGGAACTGCTGGCGGCAATGGTAAGCCACGACTGGGATAAGTTCTGGCCGCAGGGCGGCCCGGCGCGTACTGAAATGCTGGACTGGTTTAACTCCCGAACCGGCAATATTCTGCGTCAGCAAATCTCCTTTGCGGAATCCGACCTACCACTGATCTACCGCACAGAGCGGGCATTGCAGCTTATCTGCGATAAGCTCCAGCAGGTGGAACTGAAGCGCGTTCCGCGCGTGGAGAATCTGCTCTATTTTATGCAGAACACGCGTAAACGGCTTGAACCCCAGCTGAAGAGTAACACTGAGAACGCCGCACAGACCACGGTCAGAACGCTGATTTATGCCCCGGAAACACAGGCATCTTCCACACCAGAAGCGGTAGTGCCTCCCCTGCCTGGCCTGCCTGAGATGAAAGTGGAAGTGCGCAGTCTGACAGAGAATCCCCCACAGGCCAGTGTGATAAAGCAAGGCAGTATGGTAAGAGGGTTTATCGCAGGGATCGCCTGTTCAGTGGCTGTCGCCTCAGCATTGTGGTGGTGGCAGGTCTATCCGGTGCAGCAGCAACTGTTACAGGTTAACGACACCGCTCAGGGCGCAGCAACGGTGTGGATGGCCTCACCTGAACTCGAAAACTATGAGCGCAGGCTGCAACAACTTCTTGATACCTCCCCGGTACAGCCGCTGGAAACCGGGATGCAGATGATGCGTGTTGCCGACAGTCGCTGGCCGGAAAGCCTGCAACAGCAACAGGCCTCGACACAATGGAATGAGGCACTCAAAACCCGCGCACAGAGTAGCCCGCAGTTGCGTGGCTGGTTGCAGACCCGCCAGGACTTACATGCTTTTGCAGATCTAGTGATGCAGCGCGAGAAAGAGGGACTAACCCTTTCCTATATCAAAAATGTCATCTGGCAGGCGGAGCGGGGACTGGGGCAGGAAACACCCGTTGAGTCTCTGTTGACGCAGTACCAGGATGCCCGTGCGCAGAAGCAGAATACAGATGCGCTGGAAAAACAAATTAATGAGCGACTCGAAGGCGTGTTAAGCCGCTGGCTGCTGCTGAAGAATAACGTCATGCCAGAGGCGGCAACCGGTACCACGGCCGAAAAATAATTATTTAATTAAAGGAGATTATCATGGCAAATATAAGTTATTTATCTTTGAGTGGAGAGACACAAGGGCTAATTTCAGCAGGTTGCTCAACGCTTGATTCTGTCGGAAACAAAGCGCAGCCAGAACATAAAGATCAGATCATGGTTTATGCGTTAATGCATTCCATCTCAAGAAGTCAAAATGTCAATCATCATGAATTAATTATCACCAAACCGGTTGATAAATCCTCACCATTGCTGGCAAAAGCACTTAGTGACAATGAAAAAATGGCATTATGTGAATTTATACTCTACCGAACCAGTAAAGCGGGTATTTACCAGCCTTATTATAAAATAAATCTGTCAAAAGCCCGAATATCAAGTATTGATTTTGTCACACCGCATGCTGTCCTGGAAAAAGAACTGGAACCACAGGAGAGAATTGCCTTTATTTATGAAGATATTTCCTGGGAGCATACGTTAGCCGGTACGAATGCAATGAGTAAATGGCAGGATCGTGTACAGTAACTTACTGTAATAACATAATAAATTACTATTGCGGAGAGATAAAATGGCTGGTTTAAGGAATAACAACAACACACAGAATGCACAGTGGGCTGATTATGTGGGTGACATTCTTCGGGGGGCTCAGCCGATAAACCAGCTAGTACCTCAGCACCCTTATCTTAACGACGTCCCACTCATTGATGAGTTAAGGCATCAGAACACTCATCATGTTATTCTCTTGACACTTGATGTTGCAAAAAAAATACTCAGCCCAATAACATCATTTGATTACATTCATTTTATCACTACACATCCTTCAGGTATAAAAGATACACTCGCCTGGTTAGTTAACGCGGGTAAATTAATGACTGAGTTTGATGACAATGGGAAAATTATATTTAACCTTAATGCCTTAAAGTATACAAAAGCAAGTTACTTTGAAATACTTGGAGAGAAATATATAAAAATCACAACATCCAGCCCCTGGCTTTTAGAAAAGCTCGGTAAATATATTTTCTCTTCACGAGCGCCTCAAGTTCTGGAACTCGCTATTGGCTGGCGAGGAGCTTTATCTGAATCAATAAAAGGAGTTAAGTTCTGTATCTGGTTTTCAGTAGCCTGGAGAACCATAGAATTTATTATGAGTTCAGAGCGAGATCTGGTTAATTTTCTTGGCGATTTTTCAATGGATGTGGCCAAAGCAGTTATAGCCGGTGGTGTTGCAACCGCTATTGGAAGCCTGGCTTCTTTTGCCTGTGTTAGCTTTGGCTTTCCAGTAATTCTTGTCGGAGGAGCAATTTTACTGACAGGGATAGTGTGTACAGTTGTTTTAAATGAAATCGATGCTCAATGCCATTTATCAGAAAAATTAAAATATGCAATTAGAGATGGACTAAAACGGCAACAGGAACTTGATAAATGGAAAAGGGAAAACATGACTCCATTTATGTATGTTCTTAACACTCCACCCGTGATATGAGGATTAACCATGCGTTTACATGTTAAATTAAAAGAGTTTCTTTCGATGTTTTTTATGGCCATATTATTTTTCCCTGCATTCAATGCTTCTTTGTTTTTTACCGGAGTTAAACCTCTATATTCAATAATAAAATGCTCCACGGAAATATTTTATGATTGGAGAATGTTGATTCTGTGCTTCGGTTTCATGTCGTTTTCCTTTTTAAATATTCATGTAATTTTACTTACGATAATAAAATCATTCTTAATCAAAAAAACGAAGGTAGTCAATTTCGCCACAGACATAACAATACAGCTAACTCTTATATTTTTACTAATAGCTATCGTAATAGCACCTTTAATAGCTCCTTTTGTCACAGGATATGTCAATACTAATTATCACCCCTGCGGTAATAATACGGGAATTTTCCCAGGAGCAATCTATATTAAAAATGGCATGAAATGTAATAATGGATATATTTCTCGCAAGGAAGATTCAGCAGTTAAATAATTAAATATTCTAAAACAAACAGTTTTTAACTCCGGATTCCATGTCCTTTCTTGCACTGTCTTTGTCAAGAAAAATTTCTTATGCAAAGAATTTTGTATTATTTCCGCCAGAAATTCCTGGCGGCAGATATAATTTATTATTGATAGCGGTTAACCAAATCTTTTACCATCGCTTTATAGGTCTTTTGCTTAAGTTGCATGATTTGCTGCTCTGTCATATCAGTCGTACTGGCTTCATTCTTGTCGGGCAATGGTGGAAGCACTTTATATTCATAATTCACCGGCGACCAGGTAGCCCACTCACCTGTTGCCACATCCACCAGCGTGAAACGTACCAGGTAGCGCAGGGAGATAGCGTCAGTGAGTTTGTCATTTTTATAGTCGGACCATACTGTTGATTTCAGTGCAGTGTCATATTTTCCTGTCTGCAACGTATCATGGTAAACAATAATCGCTTTCTGATGCCCTTTCGCAGCCACAAAACGCAATGCCTGCATCCAGTTCATATTTTCAGCACTGGCAACATCCTCGTTCTCATTTTTATCTTTGTTTTTGTTACAAGTCAGAGGCTTTTGCCTGTCCGGGATACCAGAGAATGTGGAAACAGTATAATATTTTCGCATCTCCTCCTGCATAATGGTTTCCGGTGCGCGGTTGCCGGATTGAACAAGTATTACAGGAGAATTAAGGGGAACGCGGAACTCATTTCCATCAAGCGCAGCTTGAATATCCTCCTCGGATACGGCCAGAGTGGTTTCATTACCGAATAAATCTTTGTCTGTCAGTTGCTGGGGAGTGTTTTTATTAATATTACTTTGTGTGACTTGAGCTTTTTTCTTCTTTTCATCAATAGAAGATTCAGAGGCACATCCTGCAAGCAGCGAGAATAACACACATATGCAACAAAGCTTTTTTGAATTCATAATTGGACACTCCCTCGCCTGTCATAATGATTAGAATATTTAGCATTGATAACGGACTCTAATTATATACCTCACTTAAATAATAACAAACAAAATCAATTTGAAATATACATTCATTTAATCAATATAAATTTATTCTCTGGAAATATATTTAAGCTGAATGGTTCGATATCATTATTGAATTTTAATGAATGAGACAACAAGCGAGAATCACGCACTTACGCCAGAGTAAAATCATTGAACAGAGAAATGGTGGAATTCAAATACAAAAAAACCGCAAAATTAAAAATCTTGCGGCTCTCTGAACTCATTTTTATGAGTGAATAGTGGCGGAACGGACGGGACTCGAACCCGCGACCCCCTGCGTGACAGGCAGGTATTCTAACCGACTGAACTACCGCTCCGCGTTGTGTTCCGTTGGGAACGAGGCGAATATTACGGATTGCCTCGACCTTCGTCAACGGTTTTTCTCATCTTTTGAATCGTTTGCTGCAAAAATCGCCCAAGTCGCTATTTTTAGCGCCTTTTACAGGTATTTATGCCCGCCAGAGGCAGCTTCCGCCCTTTTTCTGCACCAGATCGAGACGGGCTTCATGTGCCGCAAGCTCTTCATCTGTCGCAAAAACAACGCGTAACTTACTTGCCTGACGCACAATGCGCTGAATTGTTGCTTCACCTTGTTGCTGTTGTGTCTCTCCTTCCATCGCAAAAGCCATCGACGTTTGACCACCGGTCATCGCCAGATAAACTTCCGCAAGGATCTGGGCATCGAGTAATGCCCCGTGCAGCGTTCGTTTACTGTTATCTATTTCGTAGCGGGCACATAACGCATCGAGGCTGTTGCGCTTACCGGGAAACATTTTCCTCGCCACCGCAAGGCTATCGGTGACCTTACAGAAGGTATTGGTCTTCGGAATATCGCGCTTAAGCAACGAAAACTCGTAGTCCATAAAGCCGATATCGAACGCTGCGTTATGGATCACGAGCTCCGCGCCGCGGATATAGTCCATGAACTCATCGGCAACCTCGGCAAACGTGGGCTTATCGAGCAAAAACTCATCGGCAATACCATGTACGCCAAAGGCTTCCGGATCCACCAGCCGATCGGGTTTGAGATAAACATGGAAGTTATTGCCCGTCAGGCGACGGTTCACCACTTCAACGGCACCAATCTCAATGATCTTGTGGCCTTCATAGTGCGCACCAATCTGGTTCATACCGGTAGTTTCGGTATCGAGAACGATCTGGCGTGTAATTGCAGTGCTCATAGCGGTCATTTATGTCAGACTTGTCGTTTTACAGTTCGATTCAATTACAGGAAGTCTACCAGAGATGCTTAAACAGGTAGAAATTTTCACCGACGGTTCGTGTCTGGGTAATCCAGGACCGGGGGGATACGGTGCTATTTTACGCTATCGCGGACGCGAGAAAACCTTTAGCGCAGGCTACACCCGCACCACCAACAACCGTATGGAGTTGATGGCCGCTATTGTCGCGCTGGAGGCGTTAAAAGAACATTGCGAAGTTATTTTGAGTACCGACAGCCAGTATGTCCGCCAGGGTATCACCCAGTGGATCCATAACTGGAAAAAACGTGGCTGGAAAACAGCAGACAAAAAACCAGTAAAAAATGTCGATCTCTGGCAACGTCTTGATGCTGCGCTGGGGCAGCATCAAATCAAATGGGAATGGGTTAAAGGCCATGCCGGTCATCCAGAAAACGAACGTTGCGATGAACTGGCTCGTGCCGCAGCGATGAATCCCACACTGGAAGATACGGGCTATCAAGTCGAAGTTTAAGCCTGTGGTTTACGACATTGCCGGGTGGCTCCAACCGCCTGGCGAATTCGTGGCTTGTTTTTACTCTGTTTCATCGGATTTAGCGTTAAAGGAATAGTCCGTTTCCGGGCGACAATAAGTTGTAAGCAACCAAGCGCAGGAATATGCGCATTCAATAGTTTTCCACCGTGTTTGTTCCACGGGAGAACGTGGAAACGGCTGGCGTGTAGCACTTCAAAATTCAACAAAGAGAGCCAGTCCAGTTGCCGCATCAGAGTAAACATCCGGCTATTATAGGGCGAGGTTTTGCGCAATACCGGCACAAGTTTGCGTAATCCCATTAAACTGATGGGGTTGAAGCCACTAATCACCAGCCAGCCATCATCAATCAGTACCCGATCGGCTTCACGCAATAAACGATGCGGATCGGTGCACCACGGCAAGGTATGTGCCAGTAGACAAACATCAACGGATTTATCGGCAAAAGGAAGATGAAGTGGATCCGCCTGCACCTGGACGGGCATTCCTTGCGCAGAAACATTCACTTGATGAGAAACCGCGCACGCTTCGCAATTGATTTCTGCGCTTAAATTGCCAATCTTAAGCAGATGAAAACCATACATTTTAGTGAACCACGGGTTGAGCTGGCGCTCCAGCGCCTTGCGATAAAGCTCTCCCCAGGGCAAATCGCCCCAGCAATCAGGAGCCACGACAGTTTGAGGGACTCTTGCCGGTTTCATCACAACCTTCCGTTTCACACTGAGAGGTAATCTATGAATCTTAACAGTATTCCCGCCTTTGATGACAATTACATCTGGGTTTTGAATGATAAAGCAGGCCGTTGCCTGATTGTCGATCCTGGAGAAGCGGAGCCGGTAGTAAAGGCCATTGCCGCCAATAACTGGCAACCGGAGGCCATATTTCTCACCCACCATCACCACGATCACGTTGGCGGCGTAAAAGAACTGGTGGAAAAGTTTCCGCAAATTGTGGTCTACGGTCCACAAGAGACACAAGATAAGGGAACAACACAGGTAGTCAAAGATGGCGAAACTGCCTTCGTTTTGGGGCATGAATTTAGTGTAATTGCCACGCCGGGTCACACTTTAGGACATATCTGTTACTTCAGTAAACCTTATCTATTTTGCGGCGACACGCTGTTTTCTGGTGGGTGTGGTCGGTTGTTTGAAGGGACAGCATCACAAATGTATCAATCACTTAAAAAGTTAAGTGCGTTACCTGACGATACATTGGTATGTTGTGCTCATGAATATACGTTATCAAATATGAAGTTTGCTTTGAGTATTCTTCCGCACGATTTGTCCATAAATGATTATTATCGTAAAGTTAAGGAGTTACGGGCAAAAAATCAAATAACACTACCCGTAATTCTGAAAAATGAGCGGCAAATTAATGTTTTTTTAAGAACGGAAGATATTGATTTAATTAATGTAATTAATGAAGAAACATTATTGCAACAACCTGAAGAACGTTTTGCTTGGTTAAGGTCAAAGAAAGATAGGTTCTGATAAAACTTTCTTGTCATCGGCTCCGTTCGCCGTTATGATCGGTCGTCTTTTAAGCAACTATTGACACACACATGAAGGCA
>OJYG01000230.1_pt1 | contig 25808 bp, 22 predicted proteins | sample 1600841 | NCBI WGS metagenome assembly OJYG01 (sample SAMN04436709, study PRJEB24849) | human gut metagenome | biome: human gut; feature: NICU; material: stool | host: Homo sapiens | place: USA: Saint Louis, MO | collected 2010-09-09
GATTTCGGTCGCGACAGCCGCGGTCTCTTCATCACGATTCGCCGCTTCGGTGACGTGCAAGCCGTCGACGGGCGCCTCGCTCGCCTCACCGCGGGTCACTTTTTCCGCCGCCAAACCCAGCTGCGAATGCGGCCAACGCAGTGTGTCCGTCAAACCGATTTCGGTAATCTTCGCAAAGGCGTGATGCGCCGCTTCGTAAATTTTCCAGGAGCTGTGCCAAAGCGATGTCGGCGCCGTCGCCTGCAAGGGATCTTCCGGCGGCAAAAGCAACGTCATGACGGCACGTTTCGCCTGCTTCATGACCGCCTCGACAATGGTCCAGTCGCGCGGCAGAAATTCGAGGAAGCCGTCCACCCAAATGGATGCTTCGGCAAGGTATTGCGACGTTTCACATCGGTACTGGTGGAATTGATGTCGCCTTTAGCAACGTAGGTGATCTGCCGCTGAGTGGTGCTGTTACCCACGGCGACGGAATTGTCTTCCTGGGCGATAGAGCCCGAGCCAAGGGCAACTGAGTTGGTGCCTACCGCTTTTGCGCCATTACCAAAAGCAGCGCTGTCGTCGCCGCTCGCAGTAGCTTGATAACCTAATGCAGAGGAAGTTGCTCCGCTCGCGACAGATCTATAACCTAATGCAACCGATTTTGCGCCGCTCGAATTGGCATACACGCCCATTGCCATTGAATAACTTCCACTGGCTGAGGATGAGGCGCCCATTGCAATGGCCCGGTCACCGGCTGAAACCGATTTTACGCCAAGCGCTAACGAAGAGTCGCCGGTGGACTGGCTGTAGGAACCAATGGCGGTACTCCATTTCCCCATCGCGGAGGCTTTATAACCCATTGCGGCGCTTGCGCCATCAACGTTGGTGTAAGTATTGGCTGTGGCATCGGTACCAATTGCAATCCACCCTTTTCCTCCAGTCTGGGTACCCGTTGGAGTAACGCCGTCGCCTGTATCGTTTCCTGCGTTGGCCAGTGCATCCGCAGAAACCATAATGCTGCTAAGACCGATGAGTGCGGAAACTGCCAGCTTTCTGCGGCCGTTTTTTTTGCCGCGGCTTTTTGCGGTTTCGCTGGTGACAACAAATGTTCCCGTAGCGGCATTCCAGAGGACTTTAAATATTCTATTCATGAATGAGTAATTTCCTTTTCTAAAATAATTGTATCAATGGCTATTATTTTTTTGGCTTCTTTTTTGTATCGTTAATAGGTTGTGTGCTGTCGAATATGACATTCTCCATGTCAATACCTATTTTTAGATACTTAAGATTATTGGGCGATACGCCTTTTAATGTTAGCGTGACGTTTGTCCATGCTCCCGGTAAGAGTTCGATTGTCGAGTCCATTTTCGTGTTGAGCAGGAGTTGTTTCCAGCGAGGCAGATCTTTTGCCTCGGAAGGTTTTTTCGTACCCCATGTCATATTAAACGCAAGGTTTGATACCGGAATGCTGAGTAAGTTAACTAAATCAAGATGAATAACACTTCCATTATCTATTGGCTCAATAGATAGAATACGCCCGGCTAATCCGATATTGCCGTTGTTAATAATAAAATAGTGCGTTTGTGATGGGTCCAGTTCTGTATAGTCGAATAGCCGTTGTTTGCGTTCAACGCGGCCAACGACTTCGGTGACCTTTTTGGTTGTGTTGATAATCGTAGCTTGTTGTTTTTCTAACAGATTTATCTTTGCTTCTTGTTCTTTTTGTTGTTTTTCTAACAGGTTTATCTTTGTTTCTTGTTCTTTTTGTTGTTCTTTCATTTCTTCAACAAGGTGTTTATCTGCGAAGTAATCACAACCAGATAAAAAGAATGTGAATCCCAACGCAAGCAGGGGGATAAATTTTCCATTTTTGTGCATATGAAATATCCTTGTTAATAATTTATATAATATAAATAGTTAACCTGTTATTTATACAACTAGCTCATCATTCAGCGAGTATTGCCAATAACTCATTAACGTATGGTTAGAATGAAAACATTCGTCGCTTCTATAGAAGTGCGCAAAAACCCGACGTTATTTATCAATTGCTCATAGCAATGCTTTATAAAAATATAATTATAATGTTTATGTATGGGGATTTTTTTCAGGGATGATAATGTTATTTAATTTTGCGGGTCAATCATATTCTGCGGGGTATGAGAAAAGAGGATGAAAAAATTCATTGTATAAATACAAACAGGCACGATAGTGGGATTTTTCATCCTGAAAAAGCAGGGATTACCGTTAAAAATGAACTTGTATATAATCGGTGTAAATACTTCCATGAAAAATTCGGAATATAGCCCGATGCTCTCAAGACATCCTCCGTACAACGGGTGTCCTGAGAGCCTGGGATGCGGAAGGTTTAGAACTCGCTCTTCGCGAAACCTGTCATCTCTTTGAGCCCCATTTCCCGGCCCAGCGCCGTCATCGGGTGGACAACAATCAGGCCACGCACGCTTTTCTTCAACTTGCCCATGTCGGCCTGCTCTTTTTTAGTGATCGCGCGGCGAAACGGCAGGTTCATCAGCTTCTGCGCTTCTTTACTCAGTTTCTGGCTGTGTACTTCGCGCAGACGGATAATTTCTGCTTCTAGCGTCTCTTTTTCTTTTTCCAGCTCCGCGTATTTATCGGCGGATTCAACCAGAGAGAGACCTGCCTGCTGGTGGCGAATAGCGTCAAGACGATCGCTCAGGCGTTTAATTTCGTTTTTTTCGACTTCTTTCATGGGATAGCTTCTGATAGAAATGGGATAGATATCCTATAGTATGCGCGCAGTGAGTGATTCTTCACAACTCATGACGTAAAGATAATCAATTACGGCAAGTATTACATCGCTAATTATTTATTTATCTCATTGATAATAAACTATTTTTTTCGAAAGAAAAGATGAAGCGCCTTTTTGCCGACAAGAAAAGCGATTAAGCACATTTTCCTCAATGACAATGCTAAATTGATCCTAAACTCAAATAAGCGACCGCGGGAGTCAGACGCGGGTCCCACATGGAGGATCTATCATGGCAAAAATAGGTGAGAACGTACCACTTCTTATTGATAAAGCCGTCGATTTTATGGCGTCCAGCCAGGCGTTCCGTGAGTACTTGAATAAAACGCCGCCGCGTGATTATGTTCCTTCCGAAGTGCCGTCGGAGAGCGCGCCCATTTATTTGCAGCGTCTGGAATATTACCGGCGGCTGTACCGACCAAAAGAAGAAGAAAGAGGTTAACGGCGGGATTTACTTTTGAAAGGCCTTTTTTAAGCTGATTTTAGAAATCAGCTCGGTCAGAGAGAGAACCATCGTCGAACGCACCGCCTGCTGGTAGCGCTGAATTTGCATGGCGTATAGCGACGCGTCGGATGTATCAAAATGCGGCGGCGGCGGCAGCGCCATGACGCAATGCAGTTCGCCAAACGGCCCGAGGATTTCATCGTCGGTAAAGGCGTACTCATTGCCGTCGTGATTCAGCTCTTCGCGCAGCGCCATTAACAGCTCCGCATCTTCATATTCGGTGCGGCTGAGTACGCCAAGGCCATAGATAAGTTTCAGACGTACCGAAAGATCGCCCAGCGGCCCGTCGCCGTCCAGCAACGGTTCCACAGCGTATTTCACGGCATAGTCGTCTTTGCGAAACACCTGGAGCACCAGAATATTCACCGCCTCGGTCAGTAACTCGACGGCGGTAATCAGGAAGCTCCGTACGGTTTTGCCAGCATTCAGACGCTCAAGCACACGATTTTCAAAGGCCTGGGTTTGTTCCATTATTGCCTGCATATCTGACAATCTGTTATTTGGGCGCAGGCTAACCTGCGCCGGGTTCTGCGTCATTTGGTCGCGTTATATGCGTTAACCGCCTCCGCCACCACATCGCTATTGGCATCCAGCCCGGAAATTTGCGCCAGCGCGGCCTGCGGGCCTTTTTCGGTAATCAGAGCCGCCAACTCCTGCGCCTGCGGATCTTCATCGCTACGGAAATGCATCGCCGCCGCGATCCCTTTCACCAGATTCACATGCGGCAGACCATATTCCAGGGTGCCAAGCAGCGGTTTGATCAGACGGTCGCCCGCGCTGAGTTTGCGTAGCGGCTGACGGCCTACGCGTTCGACGTCATCTTTCAGATACGGGTTTTCAAAACGACCGAGGATTTTCTGAATGTATGCCGCATGTTTGTCGGCATCAAAACCGTAGCGTTTGATCAGCACCGCGCCGCTTTCTTCCATCGCGCCTTTCACCACCGCGCGAATACTCTCATCGAGAATAGCGTCGCGAATGGTCTGATGACCGGCTAATTTGCCGAGGTACGCGGTTATAGCATGACCCGTGTTCAGCGTGAAGAGTTTACGTTCGACAAATGCCATCAGGTTATCCGTTAACTCCATCCCCGGAATGGTCGGCAATGCGCCTTTAAACTGGGTTTTATCGACGATCCACTCGCTGAAGGTTTCTACCGTCACTTCCAGCGGGTCATGGGTGGCGGAAGCGGAAGGCGGCACAATACGGTCAACGGCGGAATCGACAAAGCCAACGTGCTGTTCAACCCAGGCTTTATCGCCATCCGCCAGCGCGTTCATCACATGACCTTTGAGCTGCGTGGTGCCGCGCACCATATTTTCGCAGGCGATGATATTCAGCGGGGCATCCACGCCCTGCGCCTTACGTTTTACCAGCCCTTTAGCGATAGCCGGAGCGATACGCTCAAGCACCACCGGGCCCACGGCAGTGGTGATTAAATCAACGTGGGCAATCAGGTCGACAACATCATCGCCGATGCTGCTGACAGCGTTGACGCCGGAAACGGTATCCACCTGCTCATTTTCACCCACAACATGAACCTGATAGCTATGACGGGCATTCAGGGCATCGAGTACGACCTGGTTTACATCCGCAAACGTCAGTTGTATCCCCGCGTCAGCCAGCAGTTTGCCGATAAAGCCACGACCGATATTACCTGCGCCAAAATGTAATGCTTTCATAGTATTAACCTTCATTAATGTTTTTACCCGAGAGGGCTGGGGTGAGGGACTGCATAGATTTCCCCTCAACCTAACCCTCTCCACAAGGGAGAGGGTATCGCCTTCATATTTCGAACTGCAGATGCGTTGGCTCTCCTCGCTCACCCCAGTCACGTACTTATGTACGCTCCTGGGGATTCACTGCGTTGCCGCCTTCCTGCAGCTCGAACTATTTTGGGGATACTTAACTGTTAAGCTTTTTTACCTGCCAGCAGTTCCAGCACTTCATCCACGCTGGTGGTGTGCGCCAGACGTTCGATCACGGATTCATCATCCAGCGCGTTGGTCAGGCTGGTGATGACCTGGATGTGCTCATTGTTACGTGCGGCGATACCAATGACCAGACGGGCAATATCGTCTTCTTCTTCACCGAAGCGTACGCCTTCCGGATACTGGCAGAACACCACGCCGGTTTTCAGCACGCGGTCTTTCGCTTCTACCGTACCGTGCGGAACTGCGATGGATTCACCGAGGTAAGTCGGTGTCAGCTTTTCGCGGTCCAGCATCGCCTCGACGTATTCCGGCTCAACATAGCCGCCTTTCACCAGTTGTTCACCGGCAAAGCGAATCGCCTCTTCTTTGTTAGCGGCTTTACGGCCCAGGAAGATATTCTCCGCACCCAGTTTGAACAGGTTGTTATCACCCTCCTCAAAGCTGTCTTTCAGATGGTCGCGTACTTTCTCTTCATTAGTATTGTGGCGCTGTGCGGCAACCAGATGTTCGGTCAGGCTGGTGTACAGGCCGCTATCCAGGAAGTTGGTCAGCGAAATATGCTGCGCCTGCGGTACCTGACGCATCGCGCGCTCGGTAAGGTCACGGTGAGTAATGACCAGATCCACATCCGGCGGCAGATTGTTAATGGCGCTGTTGGTGACGGAGATCTGGCTCAGGCCTGCATCCTGTACTTTCTTACGCAGTACCCCTGCGCCCATCGCGCTGGAACCCATACCGGCATCGCAAGCCACGATGATTTTACGCACATGGCTCAGGTCGTTGGTCACGTCGCCAGCCGCCAGCGGAGAGGCGCCTTTAGATTCCGCTTTCATGTCATGCATACGACGGGTGGCCGCTTCAATGTCATCTTCTTCTTTCACTTTGCTGGTTTTCAGCAGAATTGCAGAAACCACGAAGGAGACCGCCATTGCCGCCACGATGGCAGCGATGTTAGCGAAGTAAGCGCCTTTTGGCGTCATCGCCAGTACGGCCAGAATGGAGCCAGGAGAAGCCGGAGAAACCAGACCGCCGTTCAGGATGGTCAGGGTGAATACGCCAGTCATACCGCCAAGGATAACGGCCAGGATCAGACGTGGGTTCATCAGCACGTACGGGAAGTAGATCTCATGGATACCGCCCAGGAAGTGGATAATTGCCGCGCCGCCCGCAGACTGTTTAGCGCTGCCGCGACCGAAGAACATGTACGCCAGCAGAACGCCCATCCCCGGACCCGGGTTAGCTTCAATCAGGAAGAAGATGGATTTACCCATCTCATGGGACTGCTGGATACCCAGCGGTGAGAAGATGCCGTGGTTAATCGCGTTATTGAGGAACAGGATTTTCGCCGGTTCAACAAAAATGGACGCCAGCGGCAGCATATCGTGCGCCACCATGAAGTTAACGCCCGCCGCCAGAATTTTGGACAGGACTTCAACCGCCGGACCAATACCGAGGAACGCCAGGATGGCGAGGATCATACCGATAATGCCAGCGGAGAAGTTGTTCACCAGCATCTCAAAACCGGATTTGATCTTACCGTCTACCCAACTGTCGAATTTCTTAATGCAGTAGCCGCCTAATGGACCGGCGATCATTGAGCCGAGGAACATCGGCATATCCGCGCCGACAATAACGCCCATGGTAGTGATAGCGCCCACCACGCCGCCGCGTTCGCCGCCAACCAGACGACCGCCGGTATAACCGATGAGCAGCGGCAGCAGGTAGGTGATCATCGGACCAACCAGTTTCGCCAGCGTTTCGTTAGGCAACCACCCTGTTGGAATAAATAATGCGGTGATAATACCCCACGCGATAAACGCGCCGATATTAGGCATCACCATATTGCTGAGGAATCGACCAAAGCTTTGCACTTTGATCTTAATATCGGATGACATAAAAACACCCCTTCTTATGTTGCTGTCGCGCAGGCTGAAAGCCCGAGGTTTGTTAATGTAGCGGCAGAGGTAGCCGGACCCTGTAGTGTAGATACTGCGCAATCTGGCACTGAATCGTTCAACTGTCCAGACAGGGACAATTTATGTGATTTGCGTCACATAAATATAGGGGGTAGAGAGGTAATTGATGTGATATTGATCACAAAGTGGCTGTGTAAAAAAACAATAAATCTAATTTTTAGCCCTTAAAAGGCCATTTTATGTGAGATATTTCACATTTTTATTTTGGTGCTTTGTTGAATTTTTGTGATCCTCTTCACAAGAAATTTTAAGCCCGGGTAACGTCAATACGATCCGGCAAACATTTTGTCGCGAGCCCTCTCACGTTATGTCATTCAGCAACCTCCTTTTGCGTCTCTTTTCGTCTTATTTGAGCCATACTATGATTTTTACTGGTTGGCAAAAAGGACACGGCATGAAACTCATCGGTAGCTACACCAGCCCTTTTGTGCGCAAAATCTCTGTTCTGCTGCTCGAAAAAGGCATCACCTTCGAATTTATTAATGAACTACCCTACGAGGCGAATAACGGCGTGGCGCAATACAACCCTCTGGGTAAGGTGCCAGCGCTGGTGACGGAGAAAGGGGAGTATTGGTTCGATTCGCCGATCATCGCGGAATATATTGAGCTGCTGGATATCGCGCCAGCGATGGTCCCGCGTGACCCGATGGCAGCGCTTAAAGTTCGCCAGCTTGAAGCGTTGGCTGACGGCATTATGGATGCAGCGTTGGTTTCTGTACGCGAACAGGCGCGCCCGGCGGCGCAACAATCGGAAACGGAACTGCTGCGCCAGCGGGAAAAAATCAACCGCAGCCTGGATATGCTCGAAAGTTATCTGAGCGACGGGACGCTAAAAACGGATACGGTCAATCTGGCGACTATCGCGATTGCCTGTGCGGTAGGCTATCTCAACTTCCGCCGGGTCGCGCCCGGCTGGTGTGTTAGCCGCCCCCACCTGGTCAAACTGGTCGAAACGCTTTTTCAACGCGAAAGCTTTGCCCGCACCGAAGCGCCAAAGGCTTGACGCGCATTATGTCCGCCTGAGCAAACTCACGTTACAATCCCCCTTATGTCGATATCCCTCTCCCGCCAGGAGAGGGCCACCAACAGCCAGGCATTTTCATGACAAGCGAAACGCGTACACTCTACAGCCAGCTTCCTGCTATCGATCGCTTATTGCACGATAGCGCTTTTCTTTCTCTGCGCGATCGGTATGGCCATACCCAGGTGGTTGATCTGCTTAGGCAGATGCTTGACGACGCGCGCGACGTCATCCGGAATACGCAAACACTTCCCGACTGGTACGCAGACTGGGCGCAAGAGGCGAAACTCCGGCTGGAAAATGCGGCGCAAAGCGCGCTGCGCCCGGTGATTAACCTGACGGGGACGGTGTTGCACACCAATCTTGGCCGCGCATTGCAGGCGCAAGAAGCGATTGAGGCGGTAACGCAGGCGATGCGCGCGCCGGTGACGCTGGAATACGATTTGGATGGCGCCGGGCGGGGGCATCGCGACCGGGCGCTGGCGACGCTGTTATGCCGTATCACCGGGGCGGAGGACGCCTGTATCGTCAATAACAATGCGGCGGCGGTATTGCTGATGCTGGCGGCGACCGCCAGCGGCAAAGAGGTGGTGGTTTCGCGTGGCGAGCTGGTCGAAATCGGCGGCGCGTTTCGTATTCCTGATGTTATGCGCCAGGCGGGTTGTACGTTGCATGAAGTGGGCACCACCAACCGGACGCACGCGAAAGATTACCATCAGGCGGTAAATGAAAATACCGGGCTGTTGATGAAGGTGCATACCAGTAATTACAGCATTGAGGGCTTTACCAAAACGGTAGAGGAAGCGGAACTGGCGGAAATCGGGCGAGAGCTGGATATTCCGGTGGTGGCGGATCTGGGCAGCGGTTCGCTGGTGGATTTAAGCCAATATGGCTTACCCAAAGAGCCGATGCCGCAGCAGCTCATTGCCGCAGGCGTCAGCCTGGTAAGCTTCTCCGGCGATAAGTTGTTGGGCGGGCCGCAGGCCGGGATCATCGTCGGCAAAAAAGCGATGATTGCCCAACTGCAAAGCCATCCGCTGAAACGCGCCCTGCGTGCGGATAAAATGACGCTGGCGGCGCTGGAGGCAACGTTACGTCTGTATCTGCACCCGGAAGCGTTGGCGGAGAAATTACCCACCCTGCGTCTGTTAACTCGCAGTGAAGCGTCGATTCGCGAACAAGCGCAGCGGTTACAGGCGCGGCTGGCGGCACGTTACGGCGATGAATTTGCGCTGGAGGTTAAACCCTGCCTGTCGCAAATCGGCAGCGGTTCATTACCGGTAGACCGCCTTCCCAGCGCCGCCATGACCTTTACTCCGCACGACGGGCGTGGTAGTCGGCTGGAGGCGCTGGCGGCCCGCTGGCGCACGCTGCCTGTACCGGTCATTGGCCGAATTTATGATGGCCGTTTATGGCTGGATATGCGCTGTCTTGAAGACGAAAGCCGGTTTATGGAGATGATGCTGAAATGATTATTGCAACTGCCGGACACGTAGACCACGGTAAAACGACGTTGCTCCAGGCGATTACCGGAGTCAATGCCGATCGCCTGCCGGAAGAGAAAAAACGCGGGATGACTATCGATCTGGGCTACGCCTATTGGCCGCAGCCGGATGGTCGTGTGCTGGGCTTTATCGATGTGCCTGGGCATGAAAAATTCCTCTCTAACATGCTGGCGGGCGTAGGCGGTATCGATCACGCTTTGCTGGTGGTCGCCTGTGATGACGGCGTTATGGCGCAAACGCGCGAGCATTTACAGATCCTGCAACTGACGGGCAATCTCCAGCTCACCGTCGCGCTGACCAAAGCCGATCGCGTGGACGAGGCGCGTATCGGTGAAGTACGAGAAGAGGTACTGGCGGCGCTCGACAACTATGGCTTCGCCGATACCGTTTTATTTGTCACCGCTGCCAATGAAGGACGCGGTATTGCAGAACTTCGCGCTCATTTACAGCAGCTTCCTGCACGTTTGCACGCCGCGCAGCATCGTTTCCGTCTGGCTATCGACCGTGCGTTTACGGTGAAAGGGGCGGGACTGGTGGTGACCGGAACGGCGCTGAGCGGAGAGGTAAACGTGGGCGATACGCTATGGTTGACCGGCGTTAATACGCCGATGCGCGTACGAAGTCTACACGCGCAAAATCAGCCCACTGACCATGCGTATGCCGGGCAACGTATTGCGCTCAATATTGCGGGCGATGCGGAGAAGGAGCAGCTTAACCGCGGCGACTGGCTGCTTTCCGATACGCCGGTGGGGGAAGCTTTTTCCCGGGTGATCGTTTCTCTGGCGCTTCATGCGCCGCTTTCTCAATGGCAGCCGCTACATGTTCACCATGCCGCCAGCCATGTGACCGGTCGCGTCTCTTTGCTGGAAGGCGGGCTGGCCGAGCTGATCTTCGATACGCCGTTGTGGCTGGCCGATAATGACAGACTGGTGCTGCGTGATATTTCCGCACGCGCCACCCTTGCCGGCGCACGCGTGGTGACGCTTAAGGCGCCGCGTCGCGGTAAACGTAAGCCTGATTATTTGCACTGGCTTTCAACGCTTGCCGCCGCGCAGGACGATAGCGCGGCGTTGGCCATTCATCTGGAACGCGGCGCCGTCAACCTGCCGGATTTCGGTTGGGCGCGTCAGCTTAATCCTCTCGGTATGCGTCAGCTTATTGAGCAACATGGTTTTATCCAGGCCGGAGACAATCTGTTAAGCGCGCCCGTCGCCGCCCGCTGGCAGCGTAAGATTCTTGATACGCTGGCGACCTACCACGAACAGCACCGCGATGAACCGGGGCCGGGACGCGAGCGTTTACGCCGCATGGCCCTGCCAATGGAGGATGAAGCGCTGGTCCTGATGCTGATCGAGCGGATGCGCGACGACGGCCTGATTCATAGCCATCACGGTTGGTTGCATCTGCCGGATCATAAAGCAGGATTTAGCGATGAGCAGCAGGCCGTCTGGCAAAAAGTTGAACCGCTATTTGGCGATGAGCCCTGGTGGGTACGCGATCTGGCGAAAGAGACCGGAACGGAAGAACAATTGATGCGGCTGGTGCTGCGGCAGGCGGCACAGCAAGGCATCATTACCGCGATCGTAAAAGATCGGTACTATCGTAACGATCGGATTGTCGCTTTCGCCAATATGATCCGCGAGCTGGATCAAGAGAGAGGATCAACGTGTGCGGCGGATTTTCGCGACAGGCTGAATGTAGGGCGGAAACTGGCCATTCAGATCCTTGAGTATTTTGACCGGATTGGATTTACACGACGTCGTGGGAATGATCATTTATTACGTGATGCGTTATTATTTCCGCAAAAAGAATGAAATGGTTAAATTAAATCAGAAATGAAGCAATACAATTATCGCGTTGCTTTTTATTTTTCTGGCTTCTTAAAATAGCCAGCGTGAACCTGTTATCAGAATAGTTTTGCCCATATTCTTTGCGCCTTAGTCAGGCGACTCACGATGAGATTGTGGAAATTTATCGCGCGGCGATGTAACGCCTTTGCCCGGTGGCGCGGACGCTTACCGGGCCTGCGTAGACGATGCAGGCCGGATAAGGCGTAACTCGTTAGCTTCGGGCGAGCTTTTGCTGCGCCAGCCAGACGGCGCCCAGCCTGCCCGCCTGATTTCCCAGTTGGCAGGGCTGAATCGGCACCTGGAGCGCCTCCCACATTTCAAACGTTTCAAGATGCCGCGTCAGGAGCGGGTAGAGCTTTTCCTGTTCGCTTATTCCTCCGCCGATCAGCACTACGCCCGGATCAAACATAGAGATCACGCTGTAAACGCCGCGTGACAGATAACGCGCCCAGTCATTGACCGCCTCACGCAGATGAACATCGGTCGCCATTCGTTCGAAGATCACATCCGCAGGCGGCATCTCTTCGGCGGGCAGCGCCAGCGCCTGGCGGCACGACGCCATTAATCCGCTGGTTGACGCGATTTTATGCATACTTTCGCCATTATTCCCGACCGGCATGACGCCGAATTCACCGGCATGGAAATGTGCGCCGCGATACAGTTCTCGTCCGACGATAATACCGCCGCCAATGCCGGTTCCAATGGTGATACAGACCAGATTGTCATAATGCTGCCCGGCGCCTCGCCACATTTCGCCCAGCGCCGCGCAGTTCGCGTCGTTCTCCACGACCAGCGGCAGATCGGTCAGCCCGCTGAACAACTCCATCAGGTTGACGTCATCCAGGTAAGCCAGCGCGCCCGCTTTTGCCGCATGACCGTTATGGGGATTAATATGGCCGGGGAAACTGACCCCGATTGCCGCAATGTCATAGTCCTGTTGGCAACGCGCCACCACATCCTGCCATTTGCGGGTAAACGTGGAGGCGTCCTCTGGCGTATCGAATTGATAATGGGTTAATTCTTCGCCGTCACTGTTAATCACGCCATATTTGACGTGAGTTCCTCCCACATCAATGCCGATATATTGCTGCATAGTGTTCTCCGTACGTTAAACAGGCACCTGTTTAGTATGGCTAAAACCAGACGGAGAAACGTAAAGGAAAGTAATTCGTGATTGCTGTCGTAAAGCGGGAAACCATTGGCGAAAAATTCACCAGTACCGTCTACCATTGTGGAGTACCTTTACAATAAGGAGTTGGTCATGACGAACAATCCCCCTTCAACACGTATTCAGCCAGGTGAATACGGGTACCCACTGAAGTTAAAAGCCCGCTATGACAATTTTATTGGCGGTGACTGGGTTGCGCCCGCCGACGGCGAATATTATCAAAACCTGACGCCAGTGACCGGCCAGCCGCTATGTGAAGTCGCTTCCTCCGGTAAAAAAGATATCGATTTAGCGCTCGACGCCGCGCATAAGGCGAAAGATAAGTGGGCGCATACGTCAGTACAAGACCGTGCCGCTATCTTGTTTAAGATCGCCGATCGGATGGAACAAAACCTCGAACTGTTGGCGACAGCGGAAACCTGGGATAACGGTAAACCGATTCGTGAAACCAGCGCCGCCGACGTACCGCTGGCGATCGATCATTTCCGCTATTTCGCCTCCTGTATACGTGCGCAGGAGGGCGGGATCAGCGAAGTTGATAGCGAAACCGTGGCCTACCATTTTCACGAACCGCTTGGCGTCGTGGGGCAGATAATCCCGTGGAACTTTCCGTTGTTGATGGCAAGCTGGAAAATGGCGCCAGCGCTGGCGGCGGGTAACTGCGTGGTGCTTAAACCGGCACGCCTGACGCCGCTTTCCGTTTTGCTGTTAATGGAAGTCATTGGCGATCTGTTACCGCCGGGCGTCGTCAACGTCGTGAACGGCGCGGGCGGCGAGATCGGCGAATATCTGGCGACCTCGAAACGTATCGCGAAGGTGGCGTTTACCGGTTCGACGGAAGTGGGTCAACAGATCATGCAGTACGCCACGCAGAATATTATTCCAGTGACGCTGGAGTTAGGCGGCAAGTCGCCCAATATCTTCTTTACTGACGTGATGGATGAGGAAGATGCGTTCTTTGATAAAGCGCTGGAGGGATTTGCCCTGTTTGCCTTTAACCAGGGCGAGGTGTGTACCTGTCCAAGCCGTGCGCTGGTCCAGGAGTCCATCTATGAGCGCTTTATGGAACGCGCTATTCGCCGGGTGGAGAGCATTCGCAGCGGGAACCCGCTAGATAGCGGTACACAGATGGGGGCGCAGGTCTCCCACGGCCAGCTTGAGACTATCCTCAATTATATCGATATCGGTAAAAAAGAGGGGGCCGATATTCTGACCGGTGGGCGACGCAAGGAGCTGGATGGCGAACTTAAAGAGGGCTATTACCTTGAGCCTACTATCCTGTTTGGTAAGAACAATATGCGCGTCTTTCAGGAGGAGATCTTTGGCCCGGTGCTGGCGGTAACCACCTTTAAAACCATGGAGGAGGCGCTGGAAATCGCTAACGATACGCAGTATGGCCTCGGCGCCGGCGTCTGGAGCCGCAACGGCAATCTGGCCTATAAGATGGGGCGCGGCATTCAGGCCGGGCGCGTATGGACCAACTGCTATCACGCCTATCCGGCACATGCGGCGTTTGGCGGCTATAAGCAGTCGGGCATCGGGCGCGAAACGCATAAGATGATGCTGGAACACTACCAGCAAACCAAGTGCCTGCTGGTGAGCTATTCCGATAAGCCGCTGGGGCTGTTCTGACGCAAGAGGTAATGCCCGATGGCGCTGCGCTTATCGGGCCTACAAAAATTCATCGCAATATACTGATATTGCAAATCTTGTAGGCCGGATAAGCGCAGCCGCCATCCGGCACAGTATTACCGCTCGTTAACCCAAATCCGCATTTCTCCCTCGCCACGGTTGGCCCAGCTAAACCACGGAATGAACGTTAGCGTCTGCGGCTGGCGCGATGACGGCGCGTTATCGTAGTGCCACAACGCCTGATGCTGCGCATCTGGGGCGCTTTGCTTCTCGCCTTCAGCCTGAATCAGCATCTTATGCGCAAAAATCCCTTTGCCCTCAAAGACCCGGAACTCACTCTCTTTCGGTAACCACAGATTATGCAGTTCTTCGCCGTTATCGGCCTGCTCAAGGCAATAGACCAGCGGCCCGCGCTGAATGGCGACCTTACCGGCGACGTGACGCGCCAGCGGATTGCCATACACGCGGCGAACCGGCATCGGCAGCGTCAGGGTTATCGTATCGCCCTCCTGCCAGGTTCGACGGATATGCAGATAACCTTTGCGAATATCCTGCTCCACTTCCAGCCCGTTGAGCGTCACTTTTGCCTCAGGGCACCAGTCCGGCAGACGTAGCGCCAGCGTGTGACGTACCGGCTGCACAGAGTCGATGGCGATCTTCACCTGCTCATGCCACGGGTAGTTCCCGCTGATTCGCAGTTTGAGCGCGCCATTTTCAACCGGTATTTCCATGCTGTTACCCACGTACATATTGATGTACAGCGCATCCGCACGCGGCGTGTAGATGTAGTGACCGAGAGAGGTGAGCACGCGGGCGATGTTCGGCGGGCAGCAGGCGCAGCCAAACCAGCGCTGGCGGATGGGCTTAACGTGATCGTAAATATGGTTGAATTTTAACGATTTTGGATGCACTTCCAGCGGGTTGACGTAGAAGAAATGCTTGCCATCGAGCGCCATACCGCCGAGGACGGTGTTGTACAGCGCGCGCTCCATCACGTCGGCGTACTGGCTATCGGCTTCCATTTCCAGCATCCGGCGGGCGAACATCATCAGGCCGATTGAAGCGCAACTTTCCGCATAGACCGAATCATTCGGTAAATCGTAATCGCTGCTAAAGGATTCGCCGCTGCTCTGCGAGCCAATCCCGCCGGTGATATACAGCTGACGCTGCGCCATATTTTTCCACAGGCGCAGGCAGTCCTGGCGTTTGCCTTCATCGTTGCTCAGGCGAGCGAGATGCGCCACGCCGGTCATCAGATAGACAAAACGTACCGCGTGGCCAATGGCCGTCTGCTGCTGCGAAATTGGCAGATGCGCCTGGCTGTAGGCTTTGTCTTTGACCATCCACACCGGGCCGTAGGTATGCCAGTACGAGGTCTGGCCGCGTTTTTCGTACTCTTCGTCGTAGAAGTGCGGTTGGGCGCCGCGCTGCCCGATAAAGTAGCTTGCCAGCGCCATATAGCGCGGCTGCTCTGTTACCTCATACAGACGCATCAGCGCCAGCTCAATTTCCGGGTGGCCCGGATAGCCGTGCAGCTGATTTTCGCCAGGGCCGAAAACGCTGTCGATATGATCGGCCAGGCGACAAACGACGTCTAGCAGCCGACGCTTGCCGGTGGCCTGAAAGAAGGCGACGCCCGCTTCAATCAGATGCCCGGCGCAATAAAGCTCATGGCACTCCGCCAGGTTGCTCCAGCGTTCTTGCGGGGCTTTTGCCGTAAAGTACGTATTGAGATAGCCATCGTCACACTGCGCGGCGGCCACCAGTTCAATCACCTCATCGGCGGTTTTCTCAAGCGCTGGATCGGGCTTCTGGCACAGTGACCAGGCAACCGCTTCCAGCCATTTCGCCACGTCGCTGTCCTGAAAGACCATGCCGTAAAAGTCGCCCGTCTGCTGGCCTGCGGCAATGCGGAAATTCTCAATGGCATGGCTGGGTTCAGCCTCTGGAATACGATCGTTTAACGCATCCCACTGGTAAGGAATAACCACATCGCGAACCAGTTGTTGATACTGTCCGAGGAACGGATCGCTGACCGTCAGTTTATGCAGATCGACTTCCAGTACGTTCATTTCGTGCTCCTTAAGGCTGTAGAGGTCATAGATATTCCTCGCTGACGGGGTATTTTATGGCAGTAATTTTTATTTTCGCGTTATGACCTGATTCATTTTGCCCAGATAGCGGTGAGCGACAAGGCGATAAAAGAGTAAAAAAAGATGACGATTCCGACCCGTATTTAAAAATGTGAGATGGATCGAGTGAAATGACTATTTTTAGTTAATAATCAAAAGGTAATATGAAATACGGTGCTGAATGTGCGGGAAATGACATATTAATGCTCGAACTATCCATGACATTACCGATTAAAGTCCAAAACGGCGGATTATTTATTTCTCGCGGCATTGGGCGTCATCCTGCCAGGCGTCTGCAATCGTGGGAAATTATATTTGTGGAAAAAGGCTGCCTGAAAATTCAGGAAGAAGAATGTGTTTTCTGTGTCGAAGCCGGGGAAAGCCTGTTGCTTTGGCCGCATCGCCGCCATATTGGCGTTGAGGAGTTTCCCGCCGATCTTAAATTTTACTGGCTCCATTTTGAGGTCAAAGCGCCGGACAGCGACCCGCGCTGGCTGACGCATCTTTCCGTGCCGCAGCATACCCAGGTTGCCGATCCGCAGGCGCTGATTACGCTTTTTCGCCAGTTTATGAACGAGCAGGAAAAGCACCAGCGCAGCCCGGCGCTGGAGTTCATCGTGCTGCTGATTTTGCAGCAGCTCACCGTTGACGCCCGGCAGAATGAAAACGCCGAGGCCGCTGGCGTGTCGCTGGCCTGGAAAGTGCAGCAGCTGATTCGAACGCACTATCACCTGCCGCTTTCCAGCTCGGTTCTGGCGAAAGAACTGCATTGCAATGTGGATTATCTGGGACGCGTTTATCGGCGGGTATTTCACCTTACGCTAACGGAAGCCATCCACCGCCAGCGGGTGCGCGAGGCGGAAAAGTTGCTGATTAGCGACGCGCGTTCGTTAAAAGAGGTGGCGGAGCGGTGCGGTTTTAATGACGTTGGTTACTTTCGCCAGATCTTCCGCAAGCACACCGGCCTGACGCCTACCGCCTGGAAGCGGCGCTACAGTAAGGAACACGTTAATTCTTGAGTATAATCTTTGGCCCTCTGACAACGCGGTTGCAAACTGAATGCCCAATGGCGCTTTGCTTATCGGGCCTACAAGAACTCATCACAACGTATTGATATTGCAAATCTTGTAGGTCGGATAAGGCGCAGCCGCCATCTGACACAGGCTGTGGCTGCCGGCATTACTGCCCGTAATAGGCATTCGCGCCGTGTTTACGCAGATAGTGTTTATCGAGCAGTTCAGGCTGCATATCCGGTAGCTGCGGGGCCAGCTGGCGCGAGAACAGCCCCATATAGGCACACTCCTCAAGCACCACGGCGTTGTGGACGGCATCGGCGGCATTTTTACCCCAGGCAAACGGGCCGTGCGAATGAACCAATACCGCCGGGATTTGCGCCGGATCCAGACCGCGCTCTTCAAAGGTTTTAATAATCACCTCGCCGGTCTGATACTCGTACTCGCCGTTAATCTCCTCAACGGTCATCAGTCGGGTACAGGGGATCGCGCCATAGAAATAGTCGGCGTGGGTGGTGCCCCAGGCGGGCAGATCGAGCCCGGCCTGCGACCAGATCGTCGCATGGCGGGAATGGGTATGCACGATCCCACCGATCTGCGGATAGCGGCGATAGAGCGCCAGATGGGTCGCGGTATCGGACGACGGTTTTTTGTTGCCTTCAACGACCTTACCGCTGGCGATCTCTACCACCACCATATCGTCGGCGGTCATCACCTCATATTCGACGCCGGAAGGCTTAATGACCATCAGCTTGCGCGTCTCATCGACCGCGCTGACGTTGCCCCAGGTAAAGGTGACCAGCCCGTGCGCCGGGAGGGCCAGGTTGGCCGCCAGCACCTCGGCTTTCAGTTGCTCTAACATGTGAAACCTCCTTCCTGCATCCGTGATTCAATCCAGCGGCGGGCCTGGATAATTTCCAGCACCGGCTCGCTGGCTTTCTCTGTCCACATCTCAATCAGAAATGAACCGCGATAGTTCAGCTCATGCAGCGTTTTGAAGATGCCGACAAAATCAACGCATCCTTCGCCAAACGGCACGTCGCGGAACTGGCCGGGGCTGTCACCGGTCACCGGCAGCGTGTCTTTCAGGTGGATAGCGGCGATACGGTCGATACCCAGCTTCAGTTCGGCGGTCACGTCGTTCCCCCAGGCGCTGAGGTTGCCGACGTCTGGATAAACGGTGAACCACGGTGACGAAAGCATCTCGTCCCACTTTTTCCACTTGCTGATGGAGTTCATAAACGCGGTATCCATGATCTCCACCGCCAGCATCACCTGCGCCGCTGCGGCCTGTTCCACCGCCCACGCCAGCCCTTCGGCGAAACGCTGCTGGGTGCCTTCGTCGTGCTCTTCGTAATAGACGTCGTAACCTGCCAGCTGGATGGTGCGGATACCGAGATCGCGCGCCAGACGGATGGCTTTGGCCATGATTTCACGCGCCCGCTGGCGCACCGCTTCGTCGCGGCTGCCAAAAGGGAATCGACGATGGGCGGAGAGGCACATCGACGGGATGGCGACGCCGCTTTCCAGCATCGCGCTCACCAGCGATGCACGTTGGGCTGGCGTCCACTCCAGGCGTGAGAGACGTTCGTCGGTTTCATCCACCGACATCTCAACAAAATCAAAACCGCAGCTTTTTGCCAGCACCAGCCGCTCCGGCCAACTGAGGTCTTTCGCCAGCGCTTTCTCGTAAATACCTAATGGATGATTACGCATGCTTTTCTCCCCAAATGGCGTCAATTTGGGCGTGGAATTCGGCTGCGACCTGCGCCGGATGGGCGGCACCTGCCAGCGCGCGTCCGGCGATAAATGCCTTAACGTTAATGTTGCGGAACAGCGGCAGATCCGCTGGGGTAATGCCGCCGGTAATTGACAGTTCAAGGCCGATGTCGGACAACGCCTTCATACGCGCCAGGTCCGCTTCTCCCCACTGCTGCCCGCTGGCCTGAGCATCGCGTCCGCGGTGGTAAATCGCCTGGCGAACCCCGACGCGATACCAGTCTCGGGCGTCGTCCAGCGTCCAGTTGCCGAACAGTTCCATTTGAATTTCACCGCCGCAGGATTGCGCGACGGCATGGCCTTTCTCGACCGTGGCGAGCGGCGCAGCGCAGATGATAGTCATCCAGTTAGCGCCAGCGCCAAACGCCTGCTGCGCCAGGGTTTCTCCGGCATCGGCCACTTTCCAGTCGGCGACGATGATTTTTTCCGGGCACTGCGCTCGCAGGGCTTTCACCGCGCTAAGGCCTTCGGTTAAACAAAGGATGGTTCCGGCCTCAACGATATCGACATGATCCTGTAGCAGGGCGACATCGCGCTGGGCTGCTTCCAGACTGGTGTGGTCGAGCGCCAGTTGCAGTAATGGTCGGCTCATAATGCGTGCTCCTTAATACGGGCGTGATAGCCCTGTAGTGCGGTAATCAAATCCTGGTATTGGCGGTATTTACGCTGATAGAGGGCGTGCGCGGCCATGTCCGGCAGCAGCGTGCGCACCGGGTGCCGGAGGTCGCGTTGGGCCTCGCGGAAATCGTGATATACGCCGGTGCCGACGCGGGCAGCCAGCGCCGCGCCGAAGCAGCCGGTCTCCTCAACCTGCGGCAGCTCAATGCGTAAACCGCTGACGTCCGCCAGCATCTGCATCCAGACGTCGGAGTGGGCCGGGCCGCCGGTAACGCGCAGGGCGCAAACCTCGGTAAAGCGTTCATGCATGCGGTTGAGGTGGGTCATATGGCTGAAGACCACGCCTTCATAAATCGCCTGCAGCAGGTGCGCGCGGGTGTGCAGCGCCTGCATGCCGTAAAAACCGCAGGTCATCTCCAGTCCGGCATTGCTGCCGTAGAGAAACGGCAGAAAAAAGAGGTCGCTACCGGCTTTCGGCAGGCTGGCGACCGCCTGATTGATCTCGTCAAAAGAGAGGTCGCCCCACAGGGCGGTAAACCATTCGAGGTTGCCGGAGGAGGTCGGGCTGGCTTCGTGAACGATATACTGCCCGTCATTGACGTAGCGGCCATAGACGTAAGGGTGGGCCTCATGGTCGCGCAGACCGTGAGCGATGCCGCTGGTGACGGCCCAGGTGCCCATCACCGCATTGAGCGTTGATTCATCCTCAATACCGGCGCAAAGGGCGGTGGAAACCACATCAAACAGGCCGCCGACGACGGGGGTGCCCACCGCCAGACCGGTGATGGCGGCTGCCTGAGCGGTGATCTCCCCGCATATTTCGGCTGAACCCACCACGGGGGGCAGCGCGCTGTCGATTTCACTGATGCCCAGCCACTCGGTCAGACGCGGGTCGTACTGGCCCGTCGCCATGTTGTAGAGGTTGGACTCGGAGATGTTGCTCTCCTCACAGCCTTTCACGCCGGTTAAGCACCAGCGCAGATAGTCATGCGTCATCATGACGCAGCCTATCTGCGCGTAGCGCTGCGGCTCATTCTCTTTTACCCAGCGTAAAAGGGAGACCGGATGCCCGGTCCATAGAGTTTGTCGGGTCAGCGGGTAGAGTTTTTGCGGAACCGCTTCTTTTTGCCAGCGCTGGACAATTTCCATGGCGCGACGGTCGGAAGAGAGTATCGCTTTACCTAATGGCCGATCGCTTTTATCTAACAGGAACAGGCCCTTACCCTGAGCGGAAATACCCAGACCGCGGATTTGTGAGCCGCTCACCCCCGTGTGCGCCAGCAGTTTGCTGATGACCGAGCCGCACTGTTGCCACAGTTCGGTCATATCGCGTTCAACCCAGCCTGGCTGCGGGCTTAAAGCGTGCAGCGGCAGGCGTTGCACCGCTACTTCCCGGCCTGCGCCATCGTACAACCCGGCTTTTAGCCAACTCCCACCACAATCTAACCCCAGCCAGTAATTGCTCATGACTTATTGCACCTCGTCCACGGCTTTCAGGAGGTCAGCGCCCTGCGGGTTGTCTTTCAGGAACATATCGCGCACCTGGCTGCCCAGCGCATCGCTGAAGGCTTTACGGTCGATATCGGTCAGGACTTCAACTCCGGCTTCTTTCATGCCATCGATAATTTTTTGCTGATCTTCGGCGACCAGTTTGCGCTGGTAGTCACCCGCTTCTTTAGCGGAACTCAGCAGTGCCTCCTGGAGCTGCGGGCTTAAAGCGTCGAATTTGGCTTTATTGATCACCAGCAGCAGAGGCGAATAGGCGTGATGAGTGAGGGAGAGGTATTTCTGTACCTCATAGAATTTCGCTGACCACACGACGTTGATAGGGTGTTCCTGGGCATCAATCGTACGGGTTTCGAGGCCGGTATAGACTTCGGAGAACGGCATCGGAATAGGGTTCGCGCCGAAGATTTTAAAGGCCGCGATATTCATTGGGCTGTTGTTAGTGCGGATTTTTAAGCCTTTCAAATCGCCCGGCGTTTTTACCGGCGCGCGGGAGTTGGTGACGTCGCGCCAGCCGTTTTCCCAGTAGGCGAGGACTTTTAACCCTTTTGAATCGAGTGATTTTTTCAGTTCATCGCCGACTTTGCCGTCGAGCGTTTTATGCGCATGCGCGGTATCGCGAAACAGGAAGGGGACATCAAGTAAGTTGAATACAGGGGCCAGGCCGGTGAAATTGTTCGAACCGGACATTTCCATATCAATGGTTCCGCCGCGCACCCCGCTGATCATTGCCTGGGCGTTACCTAATGTGCTGTCAGGAAAGAGTTTTAGCGTTAATTCGCCGTTAGTTTTTTCTTTTAATAGTTCGTTAAATTTTTTCGCGGCAATATGTTGGGAGTCAGTTTGCGGTGTTTCATAACCAAAACGTAAAGATTGCGCCGCCAGAGACGACACGCTGAAAACCGTCAGACCAGCTATCAATAATGAACGAGCAATAACGTGTAATTTCATAATATTATCCTTTAATTAATCCATTTAAGCGGTGTGATAATTAGCTCGGGAATAAAAATAAATAAAACCAGCAGCGACATCAGGACGACAACGTAAGGGAATACGCCTCTTACCGCGTCATCAAATTTCAATTTTGCTACCCCGGAAATAACGTTGAGGACGTTGCCAACGGGCGGTGTGATTAATCCAATAGAGCAGTTAATAATGAACATGACGCCGAAATAAATCGGGTCAATATTGGCTTCTTTAACTAATGGCAATAATACAGGGGTAAGAATTAACACCGTTGGCGTCAAATCCATCACCATACCGACGACCATAATTGAGATCATAATGACGATAAATAAGAGTCGCGGAGAGTCGACCAGCGGCTGCAGCAAATCTGACACCATCATGGGTAATTCCGCGATCGTAATCAGCCAGGCGGATACCTGGGCCGCGGCCACCAGAAACATGACGACTGACGTCGTTTTGGCGGCATTGACCAGCACGTGGTAGAGACTGGAAAACGTTAATTCCCGATAGATAACCACGGCGACAAAGAGGGCGTAAAACGCGGCGACCGCCCCTGCCTCCGTTGGCGTGAAAAGTCCGGAACGGAAGCCGCCGATGATAATCACCGGTAAAAACAGCGCCCAGATACCTGAAACCAATGATTGCCAGATTTCACGCGGTGTTGCTTTAGGCTGAGAAGGGAGATTTAATCGCCCGGCCTGCCACCACCAGGTGAGCATAAGCGCCGCGCCCATCATGATGCCCGGTGCGATCCCGGCCATAAACAGCTTGCTGATCGACAAGCCGCTGGAAACGCCGAAGATAATAACAGGAATCGAGGGGGGAATAATTGGCGCAATGATCCCGCCGGAAGCGATTAACCCAACGGAGCGGTTGATCGGGTAGTTTGCGGAGCGCATCATCGGCACCAGCAGCGCGGCGACCGCAGCGGTATCTGCTACCGCAGAGCCGGAAAGGCTGGCCATAATCATTGCCGCAATAACGCCCACGTAGCCCAGGCCGCCGGGCTTATGGCCGACCAGCTTCATCGGCAGGTCGACAATTCGCTTTGACAGGCCGCCCGCGTTCATGATTTCACCGGCCAAAACAAAAAAGGGAATGGCCAGTAGGGAGAAACTGTCCGCGCCGTTAACCAGGGTTTGCGCCATAATCTGCACGTCAAACATATCCAGGTATGCCATCAGAGCAGCGCCGCAAAGCAGCAGCGACCAGGCGATGGGTAAACCTATCGCGATCCCGCCGAGCAGGCAGCAGAGAAATATCACCACGGCCATGATTAGGCTCCTTGCTGTGGTTGTTGAAAGGAATCGTTACGCGTTATTAAGTGATAAAGCCGACGCAGCTCGATTAACGCGATGGCAACGCTTGTGGGCAGACAGGCGATATACATCAGGCCGATCGGTAAACCGAGGATTGGCGAGTGATCGCTCCAGTCCTGCAACGCTTTTTGCAGGCTGCCCCAGCCTAATGCGATGCATAACAATAAAATCAGCGAATGTGTCAGCAGCGAGAGTCGACGCTGATTCGCTGGCGAAAGTTTTTCCACCACAAAAGTGACCTGAACGTGAGCGTTATCCATAAATGCAACGATGGCGCCAATAAACGTCAGCCATACAAATAGATAACGTGATAGTTCATCTACCGACAAAATACTGCTCTCAAAACCGTAACGTAAAATAACGTTAATAAATACAATGCAGGAAAGTACGGCAATTAATACCGCAAGTATGCCCTCAAGTACCCGCTTCATAACGACTCCATCAGGTTATAGAAACTTATTTCTTTCGATGCTGAATAGTGGAACTTAATTTCTTATGTTTGGTTTATATTAGGTCGGCGCAACGTTGAGTTGCAGGCCGAGAATTAAGGTGATGATGTTTAATTCAGGTTAGCGGCGTGTGGCCTTTTTCATCATGTTAATACCATCGCGTAATATATTTATGCGGTGATTAATATCGGCACTGGCATTGATTTCCAACAATTTAATACCGGTAAACTGCAACAGTTCGGGAGCGGCGGCGGTAATCAGTTCTTTAACATGTTTCTCCGTCATCAGACTTTGTGGACAGAAAGGTGCAAACGGAGCATGGAGGTCCTGCCATTCGCCGTATTCTCCATCCAGCGTTGTACCGGAGAACATCAGCGCCCCGAGTTTTCCAGCCTGTTTGGCCTGCTGCGTGTGGATCAGCGGTAGAGAGGTATCCCGCCCTTCAATAGCCGAGCGCGCCCAGTTAATGCAGACGCTTATGTCATAGTCGGCAATAGTTTCCAGTACGTTTACCAACGGTAAGAATCCTTTGCGCGGTGCGGGGCCGGTCATCGCGTCGCAGTGTTCAAGCACCAGGTCGCAGGACCAGTCCCAGTTGGCAATCTCTTTTAATGAGCGCGCAAAGGCGTCGGTTGCCTGCGCCACGTTCGGATTGCCCGCCAGCGGGGCGGCATGAAGCTCAAGGGCTATGACTTTGCCGGTATTGTTCCCATTGATTTTATTGATCTTCTGATAAAGATGACGGTAGTATTCCACGCAGGCTTTACGCTGTTCCTCGTCACTGGACGCTAATCCAAAACCGCCGTTTTCGCTACGGCGGCGCATGGTTTCCATTATCGCGGTGACCACGATTTGCCAGTTTCCCGGTGTATGGCGCAATAACCACTCGTCGCCGAGCGGGTGAAGATGTTCAAGACAAGGCTGCTCCAGCCCCCGGATATCCGGAGTATCAGAGAGTTGCCGCCAGAATTCCGTCTCTTCCTCTTCACTCTTCTGGTGAAATGAGGGTGCACAAGGGTACGCACCGATAATATAACCGGTATTATTTTTCATTTTGTGCTCCAGTAAACTCTATTTTATAAAACGTCTATGGCGACTTTTACGACTATTTTCCGTATCGGCGTAGCAATGCTTTTATTACAACCTGGACGATGAACATCCTGCGGGAAAAACAGGGCATAACTTCCCGGTATCATTTCAATGAATGATTCATGTTCACTGTCGTGATAAAAAATAATATCGCGCTGTTCTAATAATGACTCGCTGATTTGATTATTACCGGTATCAATGGCAACCCCAATTTTCTCTTCACCCCATGCCAGAAACTGAATATCCAGATAGCGGCGATGGACTTCCGGACGATTTTCAGCAGCATCGCGGGTGGTCATATCGATAATCTGCGCGAAGATATTTTTGCCGTCGATTTCCACTACGCCGGGTTCGAGCGTGCGAAAGTCCGTATTACGCAGGAAATCGAGCGCCTGCTCTATGGCCGACGGTAACCGGCACGGATCAGGCTGCGCGATATGTCCAAAAATCATGATGTGGCTCCTTACAGCGCCTGAATTTTAGCCCAGACGCTGTCGTCAATGGTGATACCGTGACGGCGGTTGTCATCCAGCAGTTTGGTAAATTCGTGGCCGGGCAGCCGAATCGCGACGTTGTCGT
>OJYG01000238.1_pt1 | contig 25201 bp, 21 predicted proteins | sample 1600841 | NCBI WGS metagenome assembly OJYG01 (sample SAMN04436709, study PRJEB24849) | human gut metagenome | biome: human gut; feature: NICU; material: stool | host: Homo sapiens | place: USA: Saint Louis, MO | collected 2010-09-09
GGAAGAAGTCAATGCGCAATCTGGTTAAATATGTCGGGATTGGCCTGCTGGTTGTTGGCCTTGCAGCCTGTGATAACAGCGACACGAAAACGCCTGCTCAGGGCGCGTCAGCAGAAAGCAACGCCACCGGTCAGCCGGTGAGCCTGATGGATGGCAAACTCAGTTTCTCTCTGCCTGCGGACATGACCGACCAGAGCGGTAAGCTGGGTACCCAGGCGAACAATATGCACGTCTATTCCGATGCCACCGGCCAAAAAGCGGTGATTGTGATCGTCGGTGACGATACCAGCGAAGATCTTGGCGTGCTGGCCAAACGCCTGGAAGATCAGCAGCGCAGCCGCGACCCGCAGCTTCAGGTGGTCACCAACAAGTCTGTTGAACTGAAAGGCCACACGCTGCAACAGCTGGACAGCATCATCTCTGCCAAAGGCCAGACCGCCTACTCCTCCGTGGTGCTCGGCAAGGTGGACAATAAACTGCTGACCATGCAGATCACCCTGCCGGCAGACAATCAGCAGAAAGCGCAGACCGCCGCTGAAAACATCATTAACACCCTCGTGATCCAGTAATCGTTCACCAGGATGCCGTGGCCTCCGTCGCTTGCGCCGGGGGCCATTTTTTTGCCACGACTTTCAGACTAACGCTCCAGACGAAGCCCATCCGGCGCACTACAATTAACACGCCCCCCGGAAAAAGGAATTCTTATGACTGCCAGCCCGCCCGACAAAGCCGGACTTCATATTTTATTAAAACTTGCCTGCCTGGTGGTTATCCTTGCGGGTATCCACGCGGCGGCGGATATCATTGTTCAGCTTCTGCTGGCGCTGTTTTTCGCCATTGTGCTCAACCCGCTGGTGACATGGTTTTTACGCCGGGGCATCAGCCGCCCGGTCGCGATTACCATTGTGGTGATGGTGATGCTGGTTGTCCTGACGGCGCTGTTCGGCGTGCTCGCCGCCTCGCTGAGCGAATTTTCCACCATGCTGCCGCAGTACAATAAAGAGCTGACGCGCAAGCTGGTCGATCTTCAGCGCATGTTGCCGTTCGTGAATCTGCATATCTCACCGGAACGGATGCTGCGTCGGATGGATTCCGAGAAGGTGATGACCTACGCCACCACGTTGATGACCGGGCTTTCCGGGGCAATGGCCAGCATTCTGCTGCTGGTCATGACGGTGGTGTTTATGCTGTTCGAAGTACGCCACGTGCCGTATAAACTGCGTTTTGCCCTGAACAATCCTCAGATCCACATTGCCGGCTTGCACCGTGCGCTGAAGGGCGTATCCAAATATCTGGCGCTGAAAACGCTGTTAAGCCTGTGGACCGGCGTGATCGTCTGGCTGGGGCTGGTACTGCTGGACGTGCAGTTCGCGCTGATGTGGGGCGTGCTGGCGTTTTTACTGAACTACGTACCCAATATCGGCGCGGTGCTTTCCGCCGTTCCACCGATGATCCAGGCGTTCCTGTTTAACGGTTTTTATGAGTGCATGCTGGTAGGGGCGCTGTTCCTTGTCGTGCATATGGTGCTGGGTAACATTCTTGAGCCGCGCATGATGGGCCACCGTCTGGGCATGTCGACGATGGTGGTGTTTTTATCGTTACTGATCTGGGGATGGCTGCTGGGTCCGGTGGGCATGCTGCTCTCCGTGCCGCTCACCAGCGTCTGTAAAATCTGGATGGAAACCACGAAAGGAGGCAGTAAACTCGCCATTCTTCTGGGTCCGGGTCGGCCAAAAAGCCGTTTGCCGGGATAACCGGGTGGAAAGGGTCAAAAGTGACGTTTATTCGCCAGCGCGACGACAACATTGTACGATGTGCGCAGCAAATCGCGCTGGCGAAGAAAAAGTCACAGAAACAGGTTTATCGCGGACGCGCGTAGATGAAATTTACACTTACCCTTATCGACTGGCAGGCAAGAGCGCCAGGACTCAGCGATGCCGACGAATGGCAGGCATGGTCACGCCGGTCTGACGCCATCGATCCCGCTGCACCGCTGGCGAAACTGACCGATCTGCCGATGATGACCGCCCGCCGCCTGAATTCAGGCAGCAGGCTGGCCGTCGATCTTGGCCTGATGATGCTGCGCAAACACCGCATCGATGCCGTCGTCTACAGTAGCCGTCATGGGGAGCTGGAGCGCAATTTCCGTATTCTCCAGACCCTGGCGGCAGAACAGCCCGTTTCCCCCACCGATTTTGCCATGTCGGTACACAACTCGGCGGTCGGCAATCTCACTATCGCCGCGCGTCAGCCTGTTGTCTCTTCGTCGGTTTCCGCCGGTATGGATACCTTCCAGCAGAGCTTGTGCGACGTGCTGAGCCTGCTGCATGCGGGCTACTCCCGCGTGTTGCTGGTGGATTTCGACGGTCTGCTGCCTGATTTTTATCACGCCGGGCGCTGGGATCTGGATTTATGGGGGAAAAACCGCGCTGAAGTTACCGCGCGGATCGGGACGGTCAAAGCGCGCGAAGCGGAGCAGGAGCAGACCCGACAACTGCTGGCAAGCGGCGTGGCGCGACTCTACTGGGAGTGGCAGACGCAGGCGGCGCTGAAAAATGTGCTGATGCAAATCGAGCATGAGCAGCAAAACGTGGTGACGGTAAACCGGGAGCTGTATCAACACGGCATTACTTCTTCTGTTGAAGGGGTCGAGACCGATATCGACGCCAGCAAAACCCAGCAGCAGTTGAATGACGTTAACGGTAAAATGAAGGTTATTGAAGCGCGGCTCAGCGCGTTAACCAATACGCAATCGGCGGCGCTCAAGCTGCGTCAGGTGAGTCTCCCCGCCGTTGAAAGCCAGTTACCGTCGCAACTGGGCTATTCGTTGCTGGCGCGCCGGGCGGATCTACAGGCCGCGCACTGGTACATTGAATCCTCGTTGAGCAGCATTGACGCCGCGAAGGCCGCGTTTTATCCCGATATCAATCTGATGGCTTTTTTACAGCAGGATGCGTTACATCTGAGCGATCTGTTCCGCCATTCCGCACAGCAATATGGCATTACCGGCGGGCTGACGCTGCCGATTTTCGACAGCGGCAGGCTGAATGCCAACCTCGATATCGCCAAAGCGCAAAGCAACCTTTCTATCGCCAACTACAACAAAGCGGTGGTAGATGCGGTTAATGATGTGGCGCGCGCCGCCAGTCAGGTAGAGACGCTGGCGCAGAAAAATCAGCATCAGCAGCAGATTGAGCATGACGCGCAGCGTGTGGTCGGTCTGGCGCAAGCGCGCTTTAATGCCGGCATTATTGCGGGTTCCCGCGTGAGCGAGGCCAAAATCCCGGCACTGCGCGAGCAGTGTAACGGCTTGCTGTTGCAGGGCCAGTGGCTGGATGCCTCTATTCAGCTTACCAGCGCGCTGGGCGGCGGTTATCATTCCTGATTTTTCCAGATGATTCAGACAGGGTTCCTATACTTAGGCTGTGTATGATTCATCCGGAGAGGAATATGACCAAAGTCGCAATTGTAACGGCATCAGATTCGGGAATTGGCAAAGCGTGTGCGTTGTTATTAGCACAAAACGGTTTTGATATTGGTATCACCTGGCATTCCGATGAACGCGGCGCGCAGGAGACGGCGAAAAAAGCGGCGCAGTTTGGTGTGCGGGCAGAGACCATTCATCTTGACCTGAGCCAGTTACCCGAGGGCGCGCAGGCCATTGAACATCTTATCCAGCGCCTGGGGCGCGTTGACGTGCTGGTCAATAATGCCGGGGCGATGACCAAATCCGCGTTTATTGATATGCCGTTTACGCAGTGGCGGCAAATTTTTACCGTGGATGTCGATGGCGCGTTTCTCTGCGCGCAGATCGCCGCCCGGCATATGATTAAACAAGGAGAGGGAGGGCGCATTATCAACATCACCTCCGTCCATGAGCATACGCCGCTTCCGCAAGCCAGCGCCTATACCGCGGCGAAACATGCGTTGGGGGGATTGACTAAATCCATGGCGCTGGAACTGATTGAGCATCATATTTTGGTCAACGCCGTCGCGCCAGGCGCTATCGCCACGCCGATGAATGATATGGATGACAGCGACATTGAGCCGGGATCGGAACCCTCGATCCCTATCGCCCGACCGGGTTCTACGCATGAAATAGCCAGCCTCGTCGCCTGGCTGTGTTCGGAAGGCGCAAGCTATACCACCGGTCAGTCGCTGATTGTCGACGGCGGGTTTATGCTGGCGAATCCGCAATTCAACGCAAAATAAACGCCGGGGCCGGATGGCGGCGTTATGCCATCCGGATACCATCGGGTTTAACGGGCCTCCGCTTTGCCGCGTCTTTTCAGCCACCAGCGCACGCCCACCACCAGGACGATGGCCAGAATCAGCCAGACTCCGTGCCTGAGATGCTGATCGAGGTCGTGCAGCCATGGCGCGATCACCTCGCCGCCAAGATATCCCAGCGTGGTAAACAGCAGCGCCCAGATCAGCGCGCCTACAATATTCAGCGGCAGAAAAATTTTAGGCGGCAGGCGGCTGGCGCCAATCAGCAGCGGGCCAACCACCCGGAAGCCGTACATAAAACGCGTGCCGATCACAAACAGATACGGATGGCGTTGGATCATTTTCTGCGCGCGACGAATCTTCGTATGATAACGGGGGAAACGACGCAGGATCTTCCCGCCATAGCATCGTCCTAACAGATAAAGTAGCTGATCGCCCATCATCCCTCCCAGCGCGACAGCCGCCGCCACCAGCGGAAACTTGAGCAATCCCTGATGCGCCGCGACGCCCCCCAACAGGGTAACGGTTTCACCTTCGGCCATACTGCCGATAACCAGCGCCGCATAGCCATAATGCGTAATAAGCGTGTTGATATCCATGCGTAAACCACCTCCGGCATTAAGCATACACCCTGGCAAGAGGCGTGCGCGGCAAAGCCGACGTTTTGCCGGAGACTATTTTGCCATTGTTCATAAAATAACCAGAAACTGAATTATACTTGAACATACTGGCATCTGAGGCAGCAGAAGGGGGCAGTATGAACCATGTATGGGGGCTTTTTTCCCATCCCGATCGGGAAATGCAGGTGATCAAAAGCGAAAACGAAACTGTTTCGCATCACTATACGCACCATGTTTTGCTGATGGCGGCGATTCCCGTCGTCTGCGCCTTTATCGGCACGACGCAAATCGGCTGGAATTTTGGCGACGGCAACGTGTTACAACTCTCGCTGTTTACCGCTTTTGCGCTGGCGGTCTTGTTCTACGGCGTGATGCTGGCGGGCGTCGCGGTGATGGGACGCGTCATCTGGTGGATGGCGCGAAACTATCCGCAACGACCATCGCTTGCGCGCTGTATGGTTTTTGCCGGCTATGTCGCGACGCCGCTGTTTTTAAGTGGTCTGGTGGCGCTCTATCCCCTGGTATGGCTATGCGCACTGGTCGGCGCTGTCGCGCTCTTTTACACCGGCTATTTGCTGTATTTGGGTATTCCGACTTTCCTTAACATTAATAGAGAGGAAGGATTAAGCTTCTCCAGTTCGACGCTCGCTATCGGCGTACTGGTCCTGGAGGTGCTACTGGCGATCACCGTGATCCTGTGGGGATACGGCTACCGCCTGTTCTGATGCGAAAAAGGGCTGGCGCAAAAGCCAGCAATGCAGCATTTGCTGACGATTCTTCTGTAGCGGCAACGCTGGCGTGCCGCTATGATGCCACTGCTAGCTTGAGTATAATCTTAGCTCAGGCGGTGTGCGTTACGACGCGCGTGAATCATTATCAGAAATCTCATCATGCTGAAATTCCGAGCTTCATTCCTGAGCCTTGCTCTGATGTTGGCCGTTCCTTTTGCCCCGCAGGCTGTGGCGAAAACGGCAGCGACAACCGCGGCGTCTCAACCTGAGATTGCCTCCGGTAGCGCAATGATTGTTGATCTCAACACCAATAAAGTGATCTATTCGAACCACCCGGATCTGGTGCGTCCGATTGCCTCGATAACCAAATTAATGACAGCGATGGTCGTGCTCGACGCGCGATTGCCGCTGGATGAAATACTGAAGGTCGATATCAGCCAGACGCCGGAAATGAAAGGGGTTTACTCCCGCGTGCGCCTGAACAGCGAAATTAGCCGCAAAAATATGTTGCTGCTGGCGTTGATGTCATCCGAAAACCGTGCGGCGGCAAGCCTGGCGCACTATTATCCCGGCGGTTATAACGCATTTATTAAAGCGATGAATGCGAAGGCGAAAGCGCTGGGCATGACGCATACCCGCTTTGTTGAGCCGACGGGGCTGTCGATTCATAACGTCTCGACCGCGCGGGATTTAACAAAATTGCTGATTGCCACGAAGCAATACCCGCTGATTGGCCAGCTAAGCACCACGCGCGAAGATATGGCGACATTCTCGCATCCGGCGTATACGCTGCCGTTTCGCAATACCAACCATTTGGTCTACCGTGATAACTGGAATATCCAGTTAACGAAAACCGGCTTTACCAATGCGGCGGGGCATTGCCTGGTGATGCGTACCGTGATCAATAACAAACCGGTCGCGCTGGTGGTCATGGACGCGTTCGGCAAATATACCCACTTTGCGGACGCCAGTCGCCTGCGTACATGGATTGAAACCGGTAAAGTCATGCCCGTTCCGGCTGCCGCGCTGAGCTATAAAAAGCAAAAAGCCGCGCAAATGGCGGCTGCCAGCGCCAGCGCCGGAGCGCAAACCGCACAGAACGATTAAGTCGCCGCAGGCCCGGCAGGCATCGCGCCGCCGGGCATTCACGGTAAACCACACCGTGTTAATGCGTTTCGTCGGGCGTATTTTCCTGCCAGAATTTCCGCTTACTCGTTTTGCCGATACCGGGGTTCATACTGTTGGTTGGGTCATTTTGCCGATAAAAACGCGTCAGCGTTTCCGGCGCTTTATACAGATGTCCAACGTTGTGCTCCGCCGGGTATTGTGCCCCGCGCGCCTGCAACAGCTCCAGCATTTGCGCTTTCAGCGCATGGACGTCGACGCCTTTCTTCACGATATAGTCCTGATGAAAAACGTGGCACATAAAGTGACCGTAATAGAGTTTATGTACCAGTTGGCTGTCGATTTCCGGCGGCAGATGCTCGAACCAGTCGGTATCGTTGCGGCGCAGGGCGATATCCAGCGCCAGAATATCTTCCACTTCATCAGCGTGTACGGCCTGATAACGAATCGCCGCGCCAGCAGCGGCGAAGCGGTGCAGGAAGGCTTTGCTGCCTTCTTCCGGCGTACAGGTGAAGAAACCGCCCTCAGCGGATTTAAAAAATTCATTCAGCCAGCGTTGCGCTTCTGCGACGCCGTCTCCCGCCATTTTTAACAGCAGATGATGCTCATATTTATCGCGCCAGTTTTTCATTCGCGGCGGCAGATGGCTGGGAAACAGGTGGCCGAATTTCTGCATCGCGCGGTCGGTGAAATGCGGACGGAAAAATTTTACTTTTTCCAGCATCGCATCGGTTCGGCCTTTTAGCGTGAAAAAGAATGGCATCTTGTCGGTGCCGAGTTTATCGATCATCAGAAAGGTATCTTTACCGTACTGCTCCGCAATATCGTAGATATCGCGATGCATATATTCTCCCGCCACTGGCAGATTGTCGAAGTTCGCCAGAATATGCCGACGGATTTCAGTCAGTACCGCGGGCTGATTGGTGCCGATATAAAAAACCTGCTGATTTTTTTCCGCTGCAAAGGTATCAAGGCGAACGGCAAAAACCGCCAGTTTTCCGGCGCAGCCGGAAGATTCAAACAAACGGTCCGGGTCGGCGTTATAGCGGGCGGGCGTATCGGCGTTGATATCTCGTACCCGCGTCACGTAGTCGTGATCGTGCGCATGACGACCATCGTGACGCACATCCTCATCTTTAATCCGTTCATCATCCAGCTTGCTCAGGATCTGCTCCGGCGTATGCCCAAGATCGATACCCAGATGATTGACCAGTTGCAGTTTGCCTTGCTCGTCAATACGGGCAAAGAGCGACATCTCGGTATAGGCCGGGCCGCGCTGCACCAGCGAGCCGCCGGAGTTATTACAGATGCCGCCGATGACCGACGCGCCGATACACGACGAACCAATCACCGAGTGCGGTTCACGGCCCAGCGGTTTAAGCGCTTTTTCCAGCGCATAGAGCGTCGTACCGGGCCAGGCCAGAACCTGTTGGCCGTTATCCAGTAAGTGCAGCTTATCCAGCCGCTGGGTGCTGATAATCACAATATCGCGATCGTAGTCGTTGCCGTTCGGCGTGGAGCCTTCCGTCAGACCGGTGTTGGCGGCCTGCATCAGAATAATTTTGTCAGCGTTAACGCAGGCGTTGAGCACACGCCACAGTTCCAGTAATGAACCCGGGAAAACAACGGCCAGCGCGTCGCCCTGACCGGAACGGAAACCCTTGCGATAGCGGGCGGTTTTGGCGGGGTCTGTCAGCAGGTGAGAATGGCCTACCAGGCGGGCCAGCTCATTCAGGAACGTTTTATTATCAGTCATTGTTATGGAAGACATTCTCCACTCCTTGTGGTGGGACAAAATATCAGCGTTAAGCATAGCGCTTTGTATGACAATACGCTTTCTCATTCAAATTGTTTCTGTGTTGGTGGTATTCATTTGCCGCCTTGATACCATTTGCTGGCGGTTGTGTATTCGACTGTGCGGAAAATTAGGAGAATAACCTTCGCTTTCTTCTCCTCTCGCGTTTTGGCTTATGGCAAACTGCGGTTTTTATTCTGTTTTTACCGCCTCGTCGGGATAAAGATAAAGAGAGACTCAACATGAAATGGTTATGTTCAGTAGGTGTTGCTGTGAGTCTGGCGATGCAGCCAGCATTGGCGGAAAACCTGTTTGGCAATCACCCGCTGACGCCCGAAGCGCGCGACGCGTTCGTCACGGATTTACTCAAGAAAATGACTGTCGATGAAAAAATTGGTCAGTTACGTCTGATTAGCGTCGGCCCTGATAACCCGAAAGAAGCGATTCGCGAGATGATCAAAGACGGGCAGGTAGGGGCGATTTTCAATACCGTCACCCGCCAGGATATCCGTCAAATGCAGGATCAGGTGATGGCGTTGAGCCGCCTGAAAATTCCTCTCTTTTTTGCCTATGACGTGGTACACGGCCAGCGAACCGTCTTCCCGATAAGCCTCGGTCTGGCTTCTTCTTTTAATCTGGATGCGGTAAGAACCGTAGGACGCGTATCGGCGTATGAAGCGGCGGACGACGGCCTGAATATGACCTGGGCGCCGATGGTGGATGTCTCCCGCGATCCGCGTTGGGGACGCGCCTCCGAAGGCTTTGGCGAAGATACATATTTAACCTCTATCATGGGCGAAACCATGGTGAAAGCGATGCAGGGCAAAAGCCCGGCGGACCGCTATTCGGTGATGACCAGCGTGAAACATTTTGCCGCCTATGGCGCCGTTGAAGGCGGTAAAGAATACAACACCGTGGATATGAGTTCCCAGCGTCTGTTTAATGACTACATGCCGCCGTACAAAGCGGGGCTGGATGCGGGGAGCGGCGCGGTGATGGTGGCGCTGAACTCGCTGAACGGCACGCCTGCGACGTCAGATTCCTGGCTATTGAAAGATGTCCTGCGCGATGAGTGGGGCTTTAAGGGAATTACCGTTTCCGACCACGGCGCTATTAAAGAACTGATTAAACACGGTACCGCGGCCGACCCGGAAGATGCGGTGCGCGTGGCGCTAAAGGCAGGGGTGGATATGAGCATGGCGGATGAGTATTACAGCAAATATCTGCCGGGTCTGATTAAGTCGGGCAAAGTGACGATGGCGGAACTGGACGACGCGACACGCCATGTGCTCAACGTAAAATATGACATGGGATTGTTTAACGACCCCTATAGCCATCTGGGGCCGAAAGAGAGCGATCCGGTGGACACCAATGCCGAAAGCCGCCTGCATCGTAAAGAGGCGCGGGAAGTGGCGCGGGAAAGTGTGGTACTGCTGAAAAACCGTCTGGAAACGTTGCCGCTGAAAAAATCGGGCACCATTGCCGTTGTTGGGCCGCTGGCCGACAGTCAACGTGATGTAATGGGAAGCTGGTCTGCTGCTGGGGTCGCGAATCAGTCAGTGACGGTGCTGGCGGGTATTCAAAATGCCGTCGGCGACGGGGCGAAGATCCTCTATGCCAAAGGGGCGAATATCACTAATGATAAAGGCATCGTCGATTTCTTAAACCTGTATGAAGAGGCGGTGAAAATCGATCCGCGCTCACCGCAGGCGATGATTGATGAGGCGGTGCTGGCGGCGAAACAGGCCGATGTAGTGGTCGCAGTGGTAGGCGAGTCGCAGGGGATGGCGCATGAAGCCTCCAGTCGTACCAATATCACCATTCCGCAGAGTCAGCGCGACTTAATCACCGCTCTGAAAGCCACCGGTAAGCCGCTGGTACTGGTATTAATGAACGGCAGACCGCTGGCGCTGGTAAAAGAAGATCAACAGGCCGATGCGATTCTGGAGACCTGGTTTGCCGGGACGGAAGGCGGCAACGCCATTGCCGATGTGCTGTTTGGCGATTACAACCCGTCAGGCAAACTGCCGATCTCCTTCCCGCGTTCGGTGGGACAAATTCCGGTCTATTACAGCCATCTCAATACGGGACGCCCGTATAATCCTGAAAAGCCAAACAAATACACCTCACGCTATTTTGACGAAGCGAATGGCCCGCTCTATCCGTTTGGTTACGGTCTGAGCTACACCACATTTACGGTGTCTGACGTCACGCTCTCCTCACCGACAATGCAACGCGACGGCAAAGTCACGGCCAGCGTAGAGGTCACGAACACCGGTAAACGCGAAGGGGCTACGGTCATCCAGATGTACTTACAGGATGTCACGGCGTCAATGAGCCGCCCGGTGAAGCAATTAAAAGGCTTTGAAAAAATCACCCTCAAGCCCGGCGAAAGTAAAACCGTGAGTTTCCCGATTGATATCGAGGCGTTGAAGTTCTGGAATCAGCAGATGAAATATGACGCGGAACCCGGCAAGTTCAACGTCTTTATCGGCGTGGATTCCGCTCGCGTTAAACAAGGATCGTTCGAGCTACTGTAAGCCTGCCGTCAACAGGGCGCGATAGCAGCGCCCTGTCTGGCAATGACTTTTCCTGTCCCCCCTTTTATTGCCTGCCACGTCACTTAAACTGCCGGAAAATCCCAGGTTAAACGCAGACTTTTCAACTATGCTTTTTTCTCAAGTCTCTGAAAAAGGCCGTAAAAGGATGAGGAAAGCATCATGACGATCTCAAAGCTATGGGTAAGTTCGCTGGCGTTGCTGGCGACGGTGAGTTTACCTCTACAGGCGGCATCGCCCGTGACGGTCGGGTCAAAGATTGATACCGAAGGCGCACTGCTCGGCAACATGATTTTGCAGGTACTGGAAAGCCACGGCGTTAAAACGGTCAATAAAATTCAGCTCGGGACGACGCCAGTCGTTCGTGGCGCGATTACCGCCGGAGAGCTGGATATCTATCCGGAATACACCGGTAACGGGGCGTTCTTTTTTAAAGATGAAAACGATCCGGCATGGAAAAATGCAAAGCAAGGCTTTGAGAAAGTCAAAAAACTGGATGCGGAGCAGAATAAGCTGGTCTGGTTGACGCCTGCGCCGGCCAACAACACCTGGACCATCGCGATACGTCAGGACATCGCGGAAAAAAATAAACTCTCCTCGCTTGCCGATCTCAGCCGTTATCTGAAAGAGGGCGGCACTTTTAAACTGGCGGCGTCTGCGGAATTTATCGAACGGGCGGATGCGCTGCCGGCATTTGAAAAAGCCTATGATTTTACCTTGAATCAGAAGCAGCTCTTGTCGCTGGCGGGCGGCGATACGGCGGTCACGATCAAAGCCGCCGCGCAACAAACATCCGGCGTTAACGCCGCGATGGCGTATGGCACCGACGGCCCGGTCGCCGCGCTGGGTCTGCAAACCCTGAGCGACCCGAAAGGCGTCCAGCCTATCTATGCCCCCGCGCCGGTAGTGCGTGAATCGGTGTTACAGGCCTATCCGCAGATAGCCGACTGGCTGCAGCCCGTTTTCGCCAGCCTTGATGAGAAAACGCTGCAACAGTTGAACGCCAGAATCGCCGTAGAAGGGCTGGATGCGAAAAAAGTCGCCGCAGATTACCTCCGACAAAAAGGGTGGGTGAAGTAATCTGTGAGTGATGCTGCCAAAAAAATTACGGTTAATCGTGTGCTGTTGCTGTTGGTTGTTCTGACCCTGCTTGCTGTCGCGCTACCTTTCATTAATTACGCCCCGAATCGTCTGGTGAGCGGCGAGGGGCGCCAGTTATGGGAGATCTGGCCGGCGGCCATCTGGATGCTGACTGGCGCGGGATGCGCGCTGTTTACGCTGTGCTTTGTACCCGGTAAACGCGGTAGCGTACTGACGCTGATGATGGCGCAGACGCTTTTTATTGTCATGCTGTGGGGAGTCGGCAGGGCGGCGACCCAGTTGGCGCAGGAGGGCAGCCCGCTGGCGCGTACCAGTCTGGGAAGTGGATTGTGGCTGGGCCTCGGTCTGATGTTGCTGGCCTGTAGCGATGCGATCCGCCGTATTACCACTGGGCCGCTGTGGCGCTGGTTGCTGCACGCGCAAATTGTCATTGTCCCGCTGGTGCTGCTGTTTTCAGGCACGTTCGACAACCTCTCGCTTCTGAAAGAGTATACCAACCGCCAGGATGTTTTCGATGCCGCGCTGGTGCAACATTTGATGTTACTGGCGGGCACGGTGCTGCCGGCGCTGGCGATCGGACTACCGTTGGGCGTCTGGTGTTATTTTTCCGCCTCACGCCAGGGGCCGGTGTTTACCGTGCTGAATGTGATCCAGACTATCCCTTCCGTCGCGCTGTTTGGCCTGCTGATTGCGCCGTTGGCCGGGCTGGTGAAACAGTTTCCGTGGCTTGCCGAATTCGGCGTCGCGGGAACCGGCATGACGCCTGCGCTGATAGCGCTGGTGCTCTATGCGTTATTGCCGCTGGTGCGCGGCGTGGTCGCCGGGCTCAATCAGGTGCCGCGCGATGTGCTGGAGAGCGCAAGAGCAATGGGAATGAGTAGCGGCCAGCGCTTCAGGCATGTGCAACTGCCGCTGGCGCTGCCGGTCTTTTTACGTAGCCTGCGGGTAGTAATGGTTCAGACAGTGGGAATGGCCGTCGTCGCCGCGCTGATTGGCGCGGGAGGTTTCGGCGCGCTGGTGTTTCAGGGGCTATTGAGCAGCGCCATTGATTTAGTCCTGTTGGGCGTCATTCCGGTGATTGCGCTGGCGGTAGTGATCGACGCGCTGTTTGATTTATGGATCGCGTTTTTGAAGGGAGCAACCGATGATTGAATTTAACCATGTCAGTAAAACCTTCGGCGATCAACAGGCTGTTAGCGACCTCAATTTGCACTTTAGCGAAGGCAGCTTTTCGGTGTTAATTGGCACCTCCGGTTCGGGAAAATCGACCACTCTGAAGATGATTAACCGGCTGGTAGAGCATGATAGCGGAACGATCCGTTTTGCCGGGGAAGAGATCCGCAGCCTGCCGGTGCTTGAACTGCGCCGTCGCATGGGCTATGCCATTCAGTCTATCGGTCTTTTTCCCCACTGGACGGTGGCGCAAAATATCGCCACCGTACCGCAACTACAAAAGTGGTCGCGTGCGCGGATTAACGATCGTATTGATGAACTGATGGCATTATTGGGTCTGGAAAGCGCGCTGCGCGATCGTTATCCGCATCAGCTTTCCGGCGGGCAACAGCAGCGGGTCGGCGTTGCGCGGGCGCTGGCTGCCGATCCGCAGGTATTGCTGATGGACGAGCCTTTCGGCGCGCTTGATCCGGTAACGCGCGGCGCATTGCAGCAGGAGATGACCCGCATTCATCAGCTGCTGGGGCGCACCATCGTACTGGTGACGCACGACATCGACGAGGCGCTACGCCTCGCCGACCATCTGGTGCTGATGGACGGGGGCCACGTTATCCAACAGGGATCGCCGCTTTCTATGCTGACCTCGCCGGAAAATGATTTCGTGCAGGCATTTTTTGGCCGCAGCGAGCTGGGCGTAAGGCTGCTTTCGTTACGTAGCGTAGGCGATTATGTACGTCGGCATGAACAGCTCAGCGGCGACGCGCTGGTGGAAGAGATGACGCTACGCGATGCGCTATCGATGTTTGTCGCCCGTCGGTGCGACGTCCTGCCGGTGGCGAATCAGCAGGGCGAGCCCTGCGGTACGCTCCATTTCCGCGATCTGCTTTCGGAGACGTCCCCCCGTGAAACGACTGTGTGATCCGCTTCTCTGGCTTATTGTTCTGTTCTTGCTTCTGCTGTTTGGATTGCCTTATAGCCAGCCGTTCTTCGCCGCGCTGTTTCCCGATTTGCCGCGTCCGGTCTACCAACAGGAGAGTTTTGCCGCCCTCGCGCTCGCCCATTTCTGGTTGGTGGGCATCTCAAGTCTGTTTGCTGTCGTGGTGGGCGTCGGCGCAGGGATTGCGGTCACGCGAGAAAGTGGGAAAGAGTTTCGTCCCCTGGTGGAGACTATCGCTGCCGTCGGGCAGACCTTTCCCCCGGTGGCGGTACTGGCGATCGCGGTACCCGTCATGGGTTTTGGTCAGCAACCAGCCATTATCGCCTTGATCCTGTATGGAGTGTTGCCCATCCTGCAGGCGACCCTGGCCGGGCTGGGCGCGGTGCCTGCCAGCGTGATGAGCGTTGCCAGCGGTATGGGAATGAGCCGTCGCCAACAGTTGTATCAGGTTGAGCTGCCGCTGGCCGCGCCGGTGATTCTGGCGGGCATTCGAACCTCGGTGATTATCAATATTGGTACGGCGACCATCGCTTCAACGGTGGGGGCCAGTACGTTAGGCACGCCGATCATTATCGGGCTTAGCGGCTTTAATACGGCCTATGTTATCCAGGGGGCGCTGCTGGTGGCGCTGGCGGCGATCATTATCGATCGCCTGTTTGAAAGGCTGACGCGCGCGCTTACCCGGCACGCAAAATAAAACTGTAACCTGCCAGCATCACGCCGCCGATACCGCCAATAGCCATCAGCAGGAAAAGGGCGATCACCCCGATTTTCGCTACGCGCATTATGTACTCCTTATGTTAATAAAAGGAGTATACATTAAAGCGAATTTGTTAGCTGCTGTTTAAACGCCAAGGGGATGAATGTCGCGTCCCTGGGCGCGCCATGCCAGGAGTTGCTGCTGCTGCGCCAGCGTCTGGTTTTCTCCGCACCATACCAGTAACGTCTTGCCGTCAAACAGTTCCGGGCGGAACTGGCTAAGCGAGTGCGCCAGCACGTCGATTCGCCATCCCTGTTGGCTGGCGACCCAACCTTCCAGCCACAGGCGGGTGGTATCATGGATATTCCAGCCGATCACCAGCGCATCTTTTCCCTGTTTCTTACGCGCAGACGCCAGGCAGAGCGCAATATAGTTGATCAGGATACCGTCAAGAATGCCGAGCAGCGCCTGAAGGGCGGGTTGTTGGCACTGCAATCGTCGCCGCAGCGGGACGAACAGGTTAGTGGTCAATGTTTGGGCTGGATAATCCTGACCGCGTTCTTTGACCCATAACCGTAAACTGTGCAGATTACTGCTTTGCAGGTAGTGCAGCAGGATCTCCTGCTGTTCGCGCCAGCCGTTAGGTTGTTCGCTACTGTCGCTACTGAGCAGCACTTTGACTTTGCTGACCTGAACGCCGTTATCTATCCAGCGCTTGATTTCGCGGATTCTGTCGATATCGGCATCGTTAAACAGACGATGACCGCCATCTGTTCGCTGTGGTTTTAAAAGTCCATAACGTCTCTGCCACGCGCGCAACGTGACAGGATTGATATCACAAAGCAAAGCCACTTCACCAATTGTGTAAAGCGCCATCGTTTCACCCTTGCTCGCGAGGTCCCGGTTTAACTTTAGACGCTCTTTTACGAACCAGGAAGTTTTGCCTGTTTTTTATGCATTAAAACGCGAAGTAGCGGGTTGCGGCGGGGTGTTTAAGTGATCGTATTCACGAATTCATATTTTTATGCAACAGTTCAAAGAAAGTTAATCGTACTCAATGTATGTTACGCGCTTTTAATTGAAGTGTGGTTTGCGGGTATGTACGAGTTTAATCTGGTGTTGCTGCTGCTTCAGCAGATGTGCGTGTTTCTGGTCATTGCGTGGCTAATGAGTAAAACGCGTCTGTTCATCCCGCTTATGCAGGTCACGGTTCGTCTGCCGCACAAGCTTCTGTGTTACGTCACGTTTTCTATCTTCTGCATCATGGGCACTTATTTTGGGCTGCATATCGAAGATTCGATTGCCAATACCCGCGCAATTGGCGCGGTGATGGGCGGCCTACTCGGCGGGCCGGTCGTCGGCGGGCTGGTCGGTCTGACCGGTGGGTTACATCGGTATTCTATGGGCGGCATGACGGCGCTGAGCTGTATGATTTCCACCATCGTCGAAGGGCTGCTGGGCGGGTTGGTACACAGCGTTCTCATACGTCGCGGACGCCCGGACAAAGTGTTTAGCCCGCTGACGGCGGGAGCAATTACGTGTATTGCCGAACTGGTGCAGATGCTGATCATTTTACTGATAGCCAGGCCGTTTGACGATGCCTTGCATCTGGTCAGTAATATTGCCGCGCCGATGATGGTGACGAATACCGTTGGCGCCGCGCTGTTCATGCGTATTTTGCTCGATAAGCGCGCCATGTTCGAAAAATATACTTCGGCATTTTCTGCTACCGCGCTGAAGGTCGCCGCGTCAACGGAGGGGATTCTGCGTCAGGGATTTAACGAAGTGAACAGTATGAAGGTGGCGCAGGTGTTATATCAGGAGCTGGATATTGGTGCCGTCGCCATCACCGATCGTGAAAAACTGCTGGCTTTTACTGGTATTGGCGACGATCACCATCTACCGGGCAAACCCATTTCATCAGGTTATACGCTGAAAGCAATTGAAACCGGAGAGGTGGTTTATGCCGATGGCAACGAAGTGCCGTATCGCTGTTCGCTACACCCGCAGTGTAAACTCGGTTCGACGCTGGTGATCCCGCTGCGTGGCGAAAATCAGCGAGTCATGGGCACCATTAAATTGTACGAAGCGAAAAACCGACTGTTCAGCTCAATTAACCGCACCCTGGGAGAGGGTATTGCGCAGCTTTTATCCGCGCAGATCCTGGCCGGGCAGTATGAACGACAGAAGGCGTTGCTGACGCAGTCAGAGATCAAGCTGTTGCACGCGCAGGTGAACCCGCATTTTCTGTTTAACGCGCTCAATACCATTAAAGCGGTGATTCGCCGCGACAGCGAACAGGCCAGCCAACTGGTGCAGTACTTGTCGACCTTTTTTCGCAAAAATTTAAAACGCCCGTCGGAAATCGTCACGCTGGCGGATGAAATTGAACACGTAAACGCTTATCTGCAAATTGAAAAAGCGCGTTTTCAGTCGCGTCTGCAGGTACAGCTTGATGTTCCATCGACGCTTTCACGTCAGAAATTGCCTGCGTTTACATTACAGCCGATTGTTGAGAACGCCATTAAACATGGCACGTCGCAACTGCTTGATACCGGCAACGTCGCTATTTGCGCCCGGCGCGAAGGGCAGCATTTGATGTTAGATATTGAAGATAATGCGGGACTGTATCAGCCTTCCGCCGGCAGTAGCGGGCTGGGGATGAGTCTGGTGGATAAACGTCTGCGCGAACACTTTGGCGATGATTATGGTATTAGCGTGGCCTGCGAGCCGGACTGTTTTACCCGAATTACATTACGACTTCCACTGGAGGAGGACGCATGATTAAAGTGCTGATTGTGGATGATGAGCCGTTAGCGCGGGAAAATCTGCGGATTTTGCTCCAGGGGCAGGATGACATTGAGATTGTGGGAGAGTGCGCGAACGCGGTAGAAGCGATTGGCGCGGTACATAAGTTGCGACCTGATGTGCTGTTTCTGGATATTCAGATGCCGCGTATCAGTGGACTGGAGATGGTAGGAATGCTTGATCCGGAACACCGCCCGTATATCGTTTTTTTAACCGCGTTTGACGAATACGCCATCAAAGCCTTTGAAGAACACGCTTTTGATTATCTGCTCAAGCCGATAGAGGAGAAACGGCTGGAAAAAACGCTACATCGTCTGCGTCAGGAGCGCAGTAAACAGGATGTTTCGTTGTTGCCGGAAAACCAGCAGGCGCTTAAATTCATTCCCTGTACCGGACACAGCCGGATCTATTTGTTGCAAATGGATGATGTCGCCTTTGTCAGTAGCCGTATGAGCGGCGTTTATGTGACCAGCAGTGAAGGTAAAGAGGGGTTTACCGAGCTGACGCTGCGCACGCTGGAAAGCCGGACGCCGCTACTGCGTTGTCATCGTCAGTTTCTGGTGAATATGGCCCATTTGCAGGAAATTCGGCTGGAGGATAATGGGCAGGCAGAGCTGATTTTACGCAACGGCCTGACGGTGCCGGTAAGCCGTCGCTATCTGAAAAGTTTAAAAGAGGCGATTGGCCTGTAAAAGACTGTTAGAATATCGTTTTGCCATAGAAACGACCGAAGGCCTCATGCTGAGTAACGATATTCTGCGTAGCGTGCGCTACATTTTAAAAGCTAATAATACCGATCTGGCGCGTATCCTGGCGCTGGGTAACGTTGATGCTACGCCGGAGCAGATTGCAATCTGGTTGCGCAAAGAAGAGGAAGAGGGGTTTCAGCGTTGCCCGGATATCGTGTTGTCCTCATTTCTCAATGGCCTCATTTATGAAAAACGCGGTAAAGATGAGGCGGCGCCTGCATTGACGGCGGAACGTCGTCTCAACAACAATATTGTGCTGAAAAAGCTGCGTATTGCCTTTTCGCTAAAAACAGATGATATCCTGGCGATACTTACCGGTCAGTTGTTTCGTGTCTCAATGCCAGAGATCACCGCGATGATGCGCGCGCCGGACCATAAGAACTTCCGCGAATGCGGCGATCAGTTTATGCGTTATTTTCTGCGCGGTCTGGCAGCCCGTGAACACGCGGCGAAGTAATTCTGCGGTATTGTTCCCGGCAGCGTCCTGTCTGACCGGGAAAACGCATTATTATACTAATTGATTCTATGATATCCGCTCTCTTCCAACAGTTTCTGCGAGCGAATCATTGACAGATAGTACGCGGAACAGTTGTCAATTGATGATCCTGGCAATTTACAGAGGTCGCTTATTTTTGCCTGGGTAAAATCAATATCCACATATTCCGTAGCATAGCTATCATAATAGTCGATTCGTTCAGTCAAACCCGGCATACCCTGATAAGCTTCGCCGACTTGACTCAGCATTTTTTGTGCTTCTTCTTTATTATTGGCTTTCAGGGTCTTATAAAGTAGTTTATGTTCAGATATTTGACGTAAAACGATATCCCCTTTGTAGTAATAGGTTAACTTGATTTCAATACCGTTGAGATTACCTACATAGCGTTGTGTTTCCTCTGACTCTTTGCTAGCGGCTATCTTCTTGATAAACGCTGTCATGTTATTTTGCTTTCCCTGGAGAGTATCGTTTTTCTGATCGCAGCCAGTTATGCTAACCGATAGAGAGAGCGCGAATAGTGGCAGTGCCATAAGACGTAGAACCTGCATAACAATTCCTTGTCGTTAAGTATTGGTGTGGCCAGGAATTCAGGGATTATAGGCTTTGGCGAGGGGACTTACAGCGAGGCTGTCTTTTTTCGGAATTCATAAAGAAAAGACGCTGCCGAAGCAGCGCCCTGAGCGACTTTACCAGTCGATGCAATACATTATGCCTGCCAGTTATTTCGCTTCTTTAAAACCAGCAGCTTCCAGCAGCGTCTGGGTTTGTTTCATGCTGATACCTTTGCTGGTATCGCCGGACACCATCGTCCCTGAGATTTGCTGTAACGCTTTAAAGTCCACTTTTTCCATATCCACAGAGACGTTTTCCTGGGCATAGGTATCTTCATAGGTTAATTTTTCTTCCACTCCGGCGATATTTTTATATTTCGCGCTCAGCGGATCGAGAATTTTGGCGGCATCTTCTTTCGTTTTAGCGCCTACAGTGGCATAGCTGATTTTACTTTCAGACGTCTGCTTAATGATTTTGTCACCTTTATAGGTGTAAGTAATTGAAATTTCTGTCCCCGCCAGGTTTGCGTTAAAGGTCTTTGATTCTTCTTTATCGCCACAGCCAGCAAGAGAGAACACCAGTACGGAAGCCAAAGCCGCGGACAATAACTTGCCAGAAATTTTCATCTAAAACTCCATTTTATATAATGATTGGGTTTTTAAAATAATTTCAATGAATTAATTTAACCCAGTAATAGCAATGTATCAGGGAGAGATAGAATATGACTTTTAGCCGTTATTTAGCAGTCCGGATATGGAGTCTTAACGCTATTGCTTATTAAGGAAAAAGTTAAAACACGCGGATGGGGTGATATGCCAGTCAGGATTAAGCGGTTAAAAAAGCCGGAGCATGCTCCGGCTTGTTGCTTATTTCACCTGTTGGCCAGGCTTCGCGCCGTCATCAGGGCTTAACAGGAAGATATCTTTCCCGCCAGGTCCTGCGGCCATCACCATTCCCTCGGAGACGCCAAAGCGCATTTTGCGCGGCGCGAGGTTGGCGACCATTACCGTCTGGCGGCCAATCAGCGCCTGCGGGTCCGGGTAGGCGGAACGAATGCCGGAGAAGACGTTACGCTTCTCGCCGCCCAGATCCAGCGTCAGGCGCAGCAATTTGTCAGAACCGTCTACGAACTCAGCATTTTCAATCAATGCTACGCGCAGGTCAATTTTGGCGAAATCGTCAAAGGTGATGGTTTCCTGAATCGGGAAGTCGGCTAACGGGCCGGTAACCGGCGCAGCTGCGGCTTTCACCTCTTCTTTAGACGCTTCAACCAGCGCTTCAACTTGCTTCATGTCGATGCGATTGTAGAGCGCCTTAAAGGTGTTGACCTTGTGACTGAGCAGCGGCTGTTCGATGGCATCCCAGTTCAGTTCGCTGTTCAGGAAGGCTTCAACGCGTTCAGAAAGCGTCGGCAGTACCGGTTTCAGATACGTCATCAGCACGCGGAACAGGTTGATGCCCATCGAGCAAATGGCCTGCAGGTCAGCGTCGCGGCCTTCCTGTTTAGCCACCACCCACGGCGCTTGCTCGTCAACATAACGGTTAGCGACGTCGGCCAGCGCCATAATCTCACGGATAGCTTTGCCGAATTCACGGCTTTCCCATGCTTCGCCAATCACCGCAGCGGCGTCAGTAAAGGTTTTGTACAATTGCGGATCGGCCAGTTCAGCCGCCAGCACGCCGTCGAAACGCTTATTGATAAAACCGGCGTTACGGGATGCCAGGTTGACTACTTTATTGACGATATCGGCATTGACGCGCTGGACAAAGTCTTCCAGGTTCAGGTCGATGTCATCAATGCGTGAAGAAAGCTTCGCGGTGTAGTAGTAGCGCAGGCAGTCGGCGTCAAAGTGTTTCAGCCAGGTGCTGGCCTTAATAAAGGTGCCGCGAGACTTAGACATCTTCGCGCCGTTCACCGTCACGTAACCGTGAACGAACAGGTTGGTCGGCTTACGGAAGTGGCTGCCTTCCAGCATGGCAGGCCAGAACAGGCTGTGGAAATAGACGATGTCTTTGCCGATAAAGTGATACAGCTCGGCGTCGGAGTCTTTTTTCCAGTACTCATCAAAACTGGTCGTGTCACCGCGCTTATCGCACAGATTTTTGAAGGAGCCCATATAGCCAATAGGCGCGTCCAGCCAGACGTAGAAATATTTGCCCGGCGCGTTCGGGATTTCGAAACCAAAATACGGCGCGTCGCGGGAAATGTCCCACTGTTGCAGGCCGGATTCAAACCACTCCTGCATTTTGTTCGCCACCTGCTCCTGCAGCGCGCCGCTGCGGGTCCACGCCTGCAGCATTTCGCTGAATGACGGCAGATCAAAGAAAAAGTGCTCGGAGTCACGCATTACCGGCGTCGCGCCGGACACCACGGATTTCGGCTCGATAAGTTCGGTCGGGCTGTAAGTTGCGCCGCAGACTTCACAGTTATCGCCGTACTGGTCCGCGGATTTACATTTCGGGCAGGTGCCTTTCACAAATCGGTCCGGCAGGAACATGCCTTTTTCCGGATCGTAGAGTTGAGAGATAGTGCGGTTCTTAATAAAACCGTTCTCTTTCAGGCGCGTATAAATCAGCTCGGACAGCTCGCGATTCTCGTCGCTGTGCGTTGAGTGGTAGTTGTCGTAGCTAATATTAAAACCGGCGAAATCGGTCTGGTGCTCCTGGCTCATTTCACCGATCATTTGCTCCGGCGTAATACCAAGCTGCTGCGCTTTCAGCATGATCGGCGTGCCATGAGCGTCATCGGCACAGATGAAGTTAACCTCATGGCCGCGCATTCGCTGGTAACGGACCCAGACATCAGCCTGGATGTGCTCCAGCATATGGCCGAGGTGGATAGAGCCGTTGGCGTACGGCAGCGCGCACGTTACCAGAATTTTCTTCGCGACTTGAGTCATAGTGGGTATTACTTCTTCTGTTGTAAAAAAGGGCTTTGATAGTACCAAAATGGTAATTACTGCGCCAATCGATAAGGGCATTTATCCGTAAATGAATAATTGTTACCGCTGGAGTAAACTACAAAGTTACAATCGTACTTTTCAGAACTACAAAAGGAGTCGGGATGAACGAACAATCCCAGGCCAAATCACCAGATACCCTGCGAGCGATGGTCGCCGGGACGCTGGCGAATTTTCAGCACCCAACCCTGAAGCATAACCTCACCACGCTTAAGGCGTTGCACCACGTCGCCTGGATGGATGATACGCTGCACGTTGAGCTGGTCATGCCGTTCGTCTGGAACAGCGCGTTTGAGGTATTAAAAGAGCAATGCAGCGCCGATCTGTTACGTATTACGGGCGCAAAAGCGATCGACTGGAAACTGTCGTACAACATTGCGACGCTGAAACGCGTCAAAAATCAGCCTGGCATTAATGGCGTGAAAAACATCATTGCCGTGAGCTCCGGTAAAGGCGGGGTGGGGAAATCGTCCACGGCGGTAAACCTGGCGCTGGCGTTAGCGGCTGAAGGCGCAAAGGTCGGGGTTCTCGATGCCGATATTTACGGTCCGTCGATCCCAACCATGCTTGGCGCAGAAGATCAGCGCCCGACATCGCCAGACGGTACGCATATGGCGCCGATTATGTCTCACGGCCTGGCGACCAACTCGATCGGCTATCTGGTGACTGACGATAACGCGATGGTATGGCGCGGCCCAATGGCCAGTAAGGCGCTGATGCAGATGTTGCAGGAGACGCTGTGGCCGGATCTGGATTATCTGGTACTGGATATGCCGCCGGGAACCGGGGATATTCAGCTAACGCTGGCGCAGAACATTCCTGTTACCGGCGCGGTGGTGGTGACTACGCCGCAGGATATCGCGCTGATCGACGCCAAAAAAGGTATCGTGATGTTCGAGAAGGTGGAAGTGCCGGTGCTCGGCATTGTGGAAAATATGAGTATGCATATTTGTAGCAACTGCGGCCATCACGAACCGATCTTCGGCACGGGCGGCGCGCAGAAGCTGGCGGAAAAATACCATACTCAGCTTCTGGGTCAGATGCCGTTGCATATTAGTCTGCGCGAAGATCTCGATCGCGGTACGCCGACGGTGGTTAGCCGTCCGGAGAGCGAGTTTACCGCGATCTATCGCGAACTGGCCGATCGCGTTGCGGCACAGCTTTACTGGCAGGGTGAAGTGATTCCGGGAGAAATCGCCTTCCGCGCGGTGTAATCCTCCTGACGTATTCCAAAGAGAATATGACATTCACTGCATTAATATATATTGATGCAGTGAATGTATTAATAAAATAATAGCCCCCGCATTGTTAATTCCTGCTTAAACAGACAGGTGTTTATCTGAAATAATCGGCAAAAACATTATTTGAATTGATCATACCTATCCTACTGATTTATTTTTTCAATTGGTTTTAAGGTATCGATACGTTCATACTGCTCATCAGGACGGCCTGCATACTGTTTGACGTTCACCAGAGGAACAATTACTCACTATGAAAAAATATTTGCTGATGGGAATTATAGTTTCGGCTTATGGGATAAGCGTACCCGTTTTTGCCTCCGACACCGCAACATTAACCATCAGTGGAAAAGTGACCGCGCCAACGTGCAGTACAGAAGTGGTAAACGCACAGTTGCAGCAGCGTTGCGGCAACACTATCCACGTTTCAACTCTGCAAACACCCGCCGCTACGCCGATGAGAGGTGTGACAACGCAGCTATACACGGTGCCTGGTGATAGCACCCGACAGATTGTTGTTAATCATTACGACTAATTCTTATTAATTCCGCAGGCCCATATCATTGGTATCAATGATATGGGCTTTTTTATTTGTTGTGTTTATGTTTAAGGGCAGTAAATTTCGGAAATTAATAAGTTTACAAAATAATGATAAGCAATGATTATTTGTTGCAATTATATTGCAATCTGTAAATTTTTTTAAATCAACAAAGCATCGTGTTTACATTGCGATAACTTCCTGTCTATGAGAATTTTCGTTGCAAGGGTTAATAACTCTTAACAAATAGAAATTACTTCATTAAGGAAGAGATTATGAAACGTTCACTTATTGCTGCTTCTGTATTGTCTGCTGTATTTATGAGCGCTGGGGCTTTTGCTGTTGATGAGTATGATTCAGGCGTTCTGAATATTAACGGAAAGGTGGTTGGTACTACCTGTCAATTTTTGGGTACGAACACCGCTGAAATTAGACTGAATGAAATTGGTACGGATAAAGTAATTAATTTAACCCCGGGTCAGATTTATGATGCAGTAACTAGTCAAACCCAGATGCCGTTGAAAATAAAATGCCAACCGGATGTAGCGCCGCGTATTACCTTCTCTTCAACGCAATTTGACAGCCGCGATATCACATTTAATAACGGGTCTGCCAAAGGTGTCGGTTTTGCGGTTTACTACCGAAGTACGGATAATCAGATTGATCCAGAGACGGGGGTGACACTAGCTCCAAATAGCAGCGGTGAATACGACCTGACTTTTTTAGCACGCTATGCGCGTTTAGACGGTGATGTTGCTTCTGGTGATGTTAGCTCAACACTGACTTTAACGGTTGTTACTGACTAATTTATTCAACCGGCGGCGTTCGTCGCCGGTTTTTTGTCTATGGAAAACCCCCAGCTAGGCTGGGGGTTCCGGAAAGCTTTCAGC
>OJYG01000251.1_pt1 | contig 24350 bp, 23 predicted proteins | sample 1600841 | NCBI WGS metagenome assembly OJYG01 (sample SAMN04436709, study PRJEB24849) | human gut metagenome | biome: human gut; feature: NICU; material: stool | host: Homo sapiens | place: USA: Saint Louis, MO | collected 2010-09-09
TGAACATGTTTATATATTTATGCCGTTGATTTTACAAAAAAGCGTATGCCTCATAGGATATATATGAGTACATACGCTTATTTGAATAAATATTATTTTGTAAAACTTTGAAAAATTATTGTAATTTTTCTAGTAATGCTTTAAGGAATACATATACATGTTCTACAGAAGGTAGATGTACGCGTTCCATATTTGTATGTGGGCTGATGATTGTTGGACCAAAGCTGATCATTTCAGTATTTGGTAAAACATTCTTTAATAAGCCACATTCTAGGCCTGCATGGACTGCATTCACGCGGGCAGGGGTGTCGGACATGGTATTGTAAAGTGCGATAACTTGTTCTTCTAGTTTAGAGCCTTTATCGTATTCCCATGCAGGATAACCACCGCTGCGGGTAGCAGAAACACCTAATGTATCAGCAAGGAGTAATAATTTTTTAGTTAAGTATTCTAAGCTGTTTTTATTAGAGCTACGAACTGATACGAGGATGTCTATCGTATGTGTGCCTTCAGAAACGATAGCGAGATTATCTGATGTTTCTACAAGCCCTTCGATGGTTTGACTCATAGAGTGAACACCATCTTCTGCAAGATAGAGGTAGGAAATTAAGGCTTCTGCTGTATCATCAGCATACACTGTTGCCGGTGTAGGAATTTCTTCCACTACGAATGTTAAATCAGGATCTTTGATTGCAAATTCATGTTTGTATTCTTTTTCGTAGAATTTGATAAGGGTCTTAATCGCTTCTATATCATCGTTGCGTACAGACATGGTTGCAACCGCTTTAGATGGAATCGCATTATGTTTAACGCCACCTACGAAAGAAGCTAGATTAAAGGAATATTGTTTTTCTAAATCATAAAGAACGCGAGCAAGTACTTGGTTTGCATTAGCTCGTTGTTCGATGATTTCGATACCGGAATGACCACCCTTTAAACCTTTTACAGTTAGTGAAAGCCCTGCATCATAACCAGGTAGATTATTTTCGCGCAATAGTGGGATGGATACATTAACGTGGCAGCCGCCAGCGCAGCTCACGCAGAACTCATGTTCCACTTCAGTGTCTAAGTTGATTAGATAGTCACCTGTTACTTGACCTTCTTTTACCGCTGCAGCACCATCCATACCTGTTTCTTCGTTAGTTGTGAACAATACTTGTAGTGGACCATGTTGTTGGTTCTTATCTTCTAGGACTGCTAAAATCATAGCGCCGCCCATGCCATTATCTGCACCCAATGTAGTGTCATCGGCGTGCATCCATTCACCTTCGATGATGTTGGCGATTGGATCTTTTGTAAAATCATGGTTGGAATCATGACCTTTTACGCATACCATATCGATATGACCTTGAAGGATGACGGATGGACGATTTTCATAGCCTGGTGTAGCTGGTTTTTTGATGACTACATTCCATTCGCTATCTTGTGTAGCTTCGAGACCTAAATTGTGAGCAAAATTGACAATGTAATCGCTAATGCCCTTTTCATTGCCAGATCCACGTGGGATTTGGCTCATTTCTTTAAATATTTCTAATACGCGTTTTGCTTGAACGATTGCGTCCATTTGGCACCTCTCATTCTGAAAATATATCCCATATAATTCTAATTATCTTAGTTGCTATGAGATTATTCATGTTTATTCATTAGTTAATAAGTAATTATTATCTATAATATAGTTATATCACATGTACTATGAATAGAAAAGACGATGTATATAGTTTATAATAGTATCATGCGTAATGTATAACGAACGCGCTGTATTATATACCTTTTATTTATATAGGATGGTGAAAGTATGCAACATGAACGTCGCAACATTAGTATGCTTATGGATCTCTATGAGATGACCATGGCTCATGGGTACTTTACGAAACAAGACAATACAGACCGCGTTGCCTTTGACGTATTTTACCGTCGCAATCCGGACAAAGGTGGATTTGCTATCTTTGGCGGATTGGAACAAGTTTTAGAATACATTTTGAATCTTCATTTCGATGAGGAGGATATGGCGTATTTTAAATCATTGCATTTATTTAGTGATGAATTTTTAGAGTATTTGCGCAACTTCAAATTTACCGGTGATGTATATGCCTTCAAAGAAGGTACCATCATATATCCTAATGAGCCGATTATGACCATCGTAGCACCTCTTATCGACGCACAAATTGTGGAAACAGCAGTGCTTACCATGATTAATCATCAATCGCTTATTGCTACAAAGGCGAACCGCATCGTGCGCGCCGCCGATGGGCGCATTGTATCCGATTTTGGGGCTCGTCGCGCTCACAATGTAGATGCTGCTGTATATGGTGCGCGGGCGGCTTTCATAGGCGGTGTCAATGGGACTGCCACAGTTCTAGCGGGACAACAATTTGGGATTCCTGTAAATGGTACCATGGCACATAGTTGGGTTATGTACCACGATTCTGAATATGAAGCATTCAAGTCCTATGCTGAAGTGTATCCGGACAGCGCTGTGTTCTTGGTGGATACCTATAATGTATTAGAATCGGGTGTACCAAATGCCATTAAGGTTGCCAAGGATATTTTGGAACCGAATGGTCATCGATTAAAAGGTATCCGCCTCGATTCTGGTGACTTAGCATATTTAGCTAAGCAAGCGCGTCGTATGCTCGATGATGCGGGGATGAACGATTGCAAGATCATGGCATCTAATAGCCTTGATGAATATACGATTTCATCCTTATTAAATCAAGGTGGCCCTATTGATATCTTTGGCGTAGGGGAACGATTGATTACGTCGAAAACGGATCCTGTATTCGGCGCTGTATACAAGATTGCAGGCGTTGAAAAAGGCGGTGTATGGGAACCGCGCATTAAGATTTCTGAGTCTGTGGAAAAGATTACCAATCCTGGATTGAAACAAGTATATCGCGTTTATAATGAAGATGGTCGCGCTATTGCTGAATTATTGACATTACCTGGCGAAGTGCCATCCACAGACAAACCATATCGTTATATCGATCCAGAAAAACCGTGGAGAGAATTGTATTATGAAAACTGTACATTTAAAAATATGCAGGAACTCATGATTAAAGGGGGCGATCAAATCGTACCATCCCCAACATTGGAATCGATACGCGCCTATGTACAAGAACAATTGGCTCATGAGATTTGGCCGGAAGAACAACGCTTTGAAAATCCACATCGTCACTATCTAGATATGAGCCCTGACTATTACCATATGAAGATGGACTTATTGAATCGTATTGGTCGTAAAAAATAGGAGGGCCTATGCTTACACATCCAGAACGAACAAAAGAGGAATTAGTGGCGTGGATTCGGGACTATTTTGAACAAAATGGACCTGCATGCTCCGCTGTAGTCGGCATTTCGGGCGGTAAGGATTCTAGCGTAGTAGCCGCTCTTTGTAAGGAGGCGCTTGGTGCAGAACGCGTTGTAGGCGTCCTTATGCCAAATGATGTACAATCCGATATAGATGATGCAAAAGAGGTGGTGGCGCATCTTGGTATCCCCTATATGATTGTGAATATTGGTAATGCCTATCGTGCATTAACGGAGGCCATTGTACAAGGAGAGGGATTTTCCGATGTAACGGGCCGTACAGATTTAGCGCGAGATGCAGAAATCAATACACCGCCTCGTTTGCGGATGGCCACATTATATGCGGTAGGTCAAAATTTGCCACATGGTGCACGTGTTGCTAATACATGTAATGGATCTGAAGACTATGTGGGCTACTCTACCAAGTTTGGCGATGCAGCAGGTGACTTTAGTCCATTGGCGAATCTCGTGGTTGAAGAGGTGCGTCAAATTGGACGCCTTTTGAATATTCCGCGTCATTTAGTAGACAAAACGCCTAGTGATGGTCTCAGTGGTCAATCTGATGAGGATAAACTAGGATTTACCTATGCCGTTCTCGATCGATATATTCGAACCGGCAAAATTGAAGATATACAAACGAAGGAACGCATTGATTATCTACAACGAATTAATCGGCATAAACTTGAATTAATGCCTTCCTTTAAACCTTCTACATTATGATACCTATAGGAGGATAAGATGACTAAGAAAATTGCAATCATTGGTACTGGTGGTACCATTGCGGGACAAGGTGCTTCGGATACTGATTTGACGGGGTATACAGCAGGTGTATTGCCCTTAGAAGAAATTATATCCTCTGTACCTGGCGTTAGAGATTATGGACCTTTTGTGTGCAATCAATTTTGTAATATTGAAAGTTCAGATATAACGCTATTTCAATGGGTCCGTCTATCAAAATTAGTACAAAAATGTGTGGATAATGATGATATTGCGGGTGTTGTTATTACACATGGCACGGATAGTATGGAGGAAACTGCGTACTTTTTGCATCTTACTGTCCATACTGATAAGCCTATCGTTATAACTGGTTCGATGCGCCCAGCAGGAGCTATCAGTGCCGATGGCCCTATTAATTTGTTGCAAGCTATACAAGTGGCTCGAACACCAGAATCATATAATAAGGGCGTACTGGTAGTTATGAATGGCTATATTGATGGTGCTCGTGATGTAACGAAAATGAATACAACTAACGTGGCAACCTTTGGTAGTCCTAATGCAGGTCATCTTGGTATTGTACAAGATGGTATAGCCCAATACTATATGTGTCCGTTGCGTAAGCATACGATGGAATCTGAGTTTGGCTTGCCAGAGGACGATGACTTACCACGTGTTGAAATCTTAACCTGTTATGCAGGTATCGAAGAAATTATGGGGCTTGCCATAGTGGCAACGAACCCATCGGGTTTGATCTTAGCTGGCTTAGGCCATGGTACGATACCGCAACCTATCCGCAAGGTAACATCCAATTTACCAATACCTGTTGTACGCGCATCCAGAACGGGAAGTGGCATAGTATCTAAGGTTCCCCAAGATGTGGAGGCAGGCTATTTTGTATGTGATAGCTTGTCACCTCAAAAGGCTCGTATCTTGTTGATGTTGGCCTTACAAAAGGAACGCACTTGCAAGGATTTGGAACGAATCTTTAAAGAATACTAACCCTTACAAGCAATTGTATGCGGATGAGACAGATATAAAAAGACCCTTTGTGATTATTCACAAAGGGCCTTTTGCTTGTATAAATCATTCGGTACCGATGGCATTTTCTAATGCTCGTTGTACACCTAGGTATACAGCTTTGGCTAAGGTGTCGCCGAATAGGGAATAGGATCCTGCATCAGTTAATACATCGCCATTTGTATTGATAGTTAAGATGATGCCATCTGTAGCAGTTCCAGTAGCGGAGGTATTCATTTCTTTTGCTAAACTGTGAACTATATGTGTATTATATTTGGGGAAGTCCTTGGTACTTTCTACCTTCCAATCTTGTAATGCTGCTGTTTTAGCCTCGGTAATCGTCATGATGGCTTTCACCATCGCACTATCTGTTAAGGCCTTGTTGGTGAATACGAGGATATTAATTGTGCCAGGGGTGTGGAATTCACCATCTTTTTCTTCATAACAATAACCTGTACCTGCACGATGGGCCGTTTTCTTATAACCACCAGTGACAATGGTTTCAACGATTGTATCACTTTCTTGTACCATTGTGTACGCATGAAGGGATGGAGTAGCAGAGGTTAACAGTGCAGTGCTGAAATGTACAGGCACATCGATATGTTCAAATTCTTGAGCTAAATAGTTTGCTACAGAGCCACCTGGTAGATCTTTTTCTGTTTCAATATGGTAGGTTAATTGTTGATTACGTACACCTAATGTATGGTGAAAGCCTCCATTTAGTTGACCGCTGCTTAAGGAATAGTGAATGTCGTCAAAGAGTACGGTTACAGAGTTGCATTCTTTAGTGACATGACCGCCCGTTATTAATTCATCTGGCGCTGTATATGGATTATTAGACATATAGGACTCCCTAGTTTATCATTGTTAGATATAGAATATAAAGCTATAATAAAAGATAATATTTTATTATCTTCATATAAGTTGTTTATAATACATAATATTTACATGTGAAATTATATCATATGTTTACCATAGATTTGAGTAAGTCACCTTAAGCATTGTGGGGGTATACATGTACGAATTCTTAGCAACCGCATCAGAGCTGTTATTTAAAGATGCCAATGTATTGTTAAAATTAAGAGAATGGTTTTTTAGCCAAGCCGGCAATATTTTGCTTGCTCTTATTATATTTTTGGTAGGCCGCTATATTATTCGGTGGATTAAAACTCTTGCTGTTCGTGTTATGACACGGGCCAACTATGATACTGCCGCAATGGGCTTTGTATCTCAAATTATTAATTATGTATTGCTTGTAGGTTTATTATTAATCTGTCTTAATCAAATTGGTGTTCCTACTACATCCTTTGTGGCTGCCTTTGGTGCCTTTGGTTTAGGTATCGGCTTGGCATTACAAAATAATATGTCAAACTTGGCATCTGGATTATTGATTTTAATATTTAAACCATTTCGCGCTGGACACTATATTGAGGTTGGGGACATTACAGGTAGCGTTACATCCATACAGTTTATGAATACCATTATTACTACAAAGGATCAGAAACGGGTGTACATACCAAATTCGATTCTTACATCTCAATCAGTAACGAATTATTCCTATATGACTGAACGAATGATTCCGTTTGTTTTTGATATTGGCTATAACAATGATCATCATGAAGCGATTAGAATTTTAAGGGACGTTTTTGCCAAGGATAAACGTATTCTAAATGCTAAATATATGGAGATTGGGATTTCTGAATTTGGTGATAACTCTGTGCGTATTTCTGCGTTTGCAGAAGTTAAAACTAGTCAGTTTATTGATGTTCGATATAGTATTATGTCCGATGTGAAAGATGCTTTTGATAAGCATGGTATAGATATTCCATATCCACAACGTGTTGTATATATACAAAATGCAGATACTGCTACAGATGAAATTAAAGAAACTAAGAAAAAAGTAACTACCACGAATCAAGAAATCTGATAAATCATGAATTTACAAGTTAATAATATGTAGAAAGAGATTGATATGAGAGATTTAATAATGCATAGGCACGTAGTATGGCAACGTTTTATATTGGCGTTAGCTTTCATAGGTGCCATGCTCTTAGGTACTGTTGCTCATGGTGCTGCACCTACGCCTCCAGAGACCATTGGTGAAGCAGTGGTACTCATTGATGCAGATAATAAGGAGATTTTATTCGCCAAGAATCCCGATAAATGGATGCATCCTGCCAGTACAACTAAGATGGTAACATTGCTAACCGCTCTAGAATTGAAGGGAACGCAATTAGATGAATTGGCTACGATTAGTCCCTATGCGACGAGCATGGAAGAATCTAATCTTGGCGTACAAGTAGGCGACCAAATCACCTTGGAAGGTGTTCTTGAAGGTATGATGGTAGCATCTGGTAATGATGCGGCCGTAGTGGTGGCAGAGAACGTAAGTGGGTCTGTAGAAAATTTTGCGAAGGATATGAATCGCATAGCTGCTAAGGCGGGGGCTAAAAACAGCGTATTCCTCAACCCTCATGGATTGACCCAAAGGGGTCATCATTCGACGGCACGAGATTTGGCGTTGATTGCAGCTTATGGGATGAAATATCAAATGTTCCGCGACAAGGTGGCCAATGATTACTATAAGGTGCCTTATCAAAATCGCGCACCTGAAACAATTCGCACTACCAACCATTTCATTCGCAATAAATACCCTGGTGCTAATGGTTTAAAGACGGGCTTTACAAATGCGGCTGGTGAATGTTTAATCGCATCGGCTACGCGAAATGGGCACACTATGATTGTGGTGATGCTCAATGATGACAACCGTTGGAATGAGGCCGTTCAGTTCCTAGACTATGGCTTTAAATTACGCGGTGTCATTTAATATCATAACTATTTAGTTATACATACTATAAAAGGTCCTACCTTCTGGTGGGACCTTCATTGTAAGGGGGATATGTATGAGTTCATTTTTTGCTTTTTTAAAACGGATGCGCTTTATTAACCGTTGGAGCTTGATGCGCAATACGGAAACAGAAAATATTCAAGAACACAGCCTTGAGGTGGCTATGGTAGCCCATAATTTGGCGGCTCTTAAAAATGAATATTTCGGTGGAAATTTAGATATTAACATGGTGGCCGTCATTGCCATGTACCATGAGGTGAGTGAAATCTTTACAGGGGATATGCCGACGCCTATTAAATACTTTGATCCTAAGCTTCGTTCCTTGTATGGCGAGGTGGAAACCTTAGCGCAAGAAAAAATGTTAAGCACATTGCCAGAACGATTGCAAGCCGTTTATAAACCGTATATTGTAGATGCTGAAACATTGCCTGAATGGCCGATTGTGAAAGCTGCCGATACCTTGTCAGCCTATATGAAATGCGTTAATGAGTTACATGCGGGCAATGATGAATTCAAGGAGGCACACGATACGATTTTGGCCAAGTTGAAAGCTCTAAATATGCCAGAGGTGGACATGTTCATCGAAGAATATGTACCGGCCTTGAGTGAGTCCTTGGATAAACTTAATTACTATAAAATATAGTAGGTAGTATTAAGGTTTTGTAATATATTCCTGATTGCGTATCAATATCTTTTTACCGCGCCATGAGAAGGCTCGATGTCCGTATTTTGTTTTAAATTCTTTGTTTGTTAGTGATTCTAATTCCTTGATATCCACATAGGGTTCAATAGATTGGAATTCTACAATAGGCGTTAGTGGTATATCTTTATTATGGGGACATACCTCTTGGCACACATCACAACCGAATACTAAGGGTGATTTCCTGATGATGGCTTGTTCGTCATCGGTGAGATCGCCTTTTTTTTGTGTTAAATAGCTTTTACAGGTGGCGTAATTAAATGCATTGCCATTTAGACATTGACCTAAGCAGGATGTAATACACTGATTACAGCCCATACACGTATCGGTCATAGGCGTATTGGACTCGAATTCTAATGTGGTGAGCACAGTACCGATGACGATATAAGAACCCCAAGTTGGATTGATAAAGCATTTATTTTTTCCATAGAACCCAAGGCCTGCTAAATACGCCATATATCGATCAGCCAAGGGACTCGTATCGCAATGTATAGAGAATGATGCATCTGGGGCAGTCGTTTTAAGTTCATCTACGAGGCGTTGTAAATAGTCTGTCACAACTAGATGGTAATCAGTGGCCCACGTGTAACGGGATAGATTCGTAGGACCTTCATGTGGCACATGATAGGGAAATAGACAGACGATGGCGCTGTGTGGCATAAAGTCTGTTGTGCCTATCAGTCGTTCGTCTATGTCAGCTGCTGTGAATGGACAGGGATTGGATTCCTGCAAAATTTCACGGGCCTCTATAGGGAGTGGCCATGACGTGGTGCCCACTACGGGTATATGTAATTGTTTGCAAACTTCTTGTAATTTTATATTGTTTGTCATAGATTTACGGTGTAATAGTTGTTACAATTATATATATAAGCAAAAATAAAAGGTTTTATGGCAACATTGCTAATAGTAAATGGCTTAAGATAATGATTGTTTTTAGTATACCATTGTGAGGATAGATTATGTTAGCCTTTTTGAAAGTGTTACAACCGAAGACGGTGGAAGAGGCCTATGAAATGGCCGTAAAAAATAAGACGGCACCGATGCTTGCTGGTGGGTGTTGGCTGCGCTTAGGTCGCCGTACATGGCCTGCAGTAATCGATATGGCAGGATTAGATTTACGATATGTTCGTGAAGAAGATAACGAATTTGTTATTGGGGCTATGGCGACACAAGGCGATGTAGAACAGTTTGAACCGTTACAACAATTTTGTGGTGGCGCCGTAGTGCATGGAATTAAGGAAATTTTAGGCGTCCAATTTAGAAATATGGCTACCATGGGTGGTTCCGTGGCTAGTAAATTTGGGTTCTCTGATATTATTCCCGCCTTGTTAGCTGTTCATGCAGACATCGTAACCTATAAAGGTGGTCGTATGTCCATGAAGGATTATATGAATTATCGGGAACGCGATATTTTAGTTGAAATTCGCATCCCTAAACGTGAAGTGCCTGTTGCGGTTGAGGCGTTGCGCATTTCTCGTGGTGACTTTCCGTATTTAACCGGTTCTATTCGCCGTGATGATACAGCCTATGAAGTCTATATCGGGACCCGTCCAGGTGCGCCACAATTGGCTGAGAAAGCTAGTGCCTTGCTTTCAGAAAAAGGATTAGATGCATTTGATGAGGCAGCACAGATTGCATCAGAGGAATTAGTGTATCAAAAAAATTCTCATGCATCCAAGGAATATCGCATTGAGATGGCTAAAGCCATGGTTCGCCGGTTAGTTAAGGAGGTGGCACAATAATGGAATTAGTATTAAATATTAATAATAAGAATGTAACCGTTAATGTGCCAACGGATGAAATGCTATTAACTACGCTGCGTAACTTAGGTTATTATAGCGTACGCTGTGGCTGTGATACGACAAACTGTGGCTTATGCACTGTTTGGGTAGACGATGAAATCACGTTATCCTGCGCATATCCTACATTCCGTGCGCCAGGCCATTCCATTACAACCCTCGAAGGTCTTGAAGAGGATGCATCTTTATTAGCAGATTGTCTTGCTTCTGAAGGGGCAGACCAATGTGGTTTCTGTACTACCGGTATGATGATGAGCGCTATCGCATTGAAGCGTAGAAACCCTAATGCCAGTGATGATGAAATCCGAGAATACTTGATTGGCAATCTCTGTCGCTGCACCGGCTATGAGTCGCAGCTCCGCGGTGTTCGTAAGTATCTACAAGGAGGTTTATAATGAAGCACATTGGTAAGTCTTATGATAAAGTCGATGCCAAGGGTATACTCAGTGGTAAACCTTCTTATACAGGGGATTTTGTGCCAAAAGATGCCCTCATTATTAAGGTATTGCGTAGTCCACATGCACAGGCGAAAATTAAATCTATTGACACATCTAAAGCTAAATTAATTCCTGGTGTAGAGGCTATTTTTACCTATGAAGATGTACCGAACACGCGTTTTACTTTAGCAGGTCAAACCTATCCAGAGCCATCTGCCTATGATGCGTTGATTCTCGATTCTGTAGTTCGCTATGTAGGTGATGAAGTGGCCCTCATCGTGGCTAAAGATGAAGCTACTGCATTGAAGGCGATGCCTCTCATTAAGGTTGAATACGAGGTGCAAAAACCGGTGCTTGATTTACGCACGGCTATGGACCATGAAACAGTAGTTCATCCAGAAGATGATATTCTCAATCACATTCCAGTAGGACAAGACTATAAACGCAATATTTGTGTATCGTACCATAAGCGTGTTGGTGATATTGAAGGGGAACTTGCTAAATGCGATTATGTCGTAAAAGGCACATATTTCGACCAAGCTACGCGTCAATCTGCAATGGAACCATTCCAAAGCTTTGGCTATATTGATCATTTAGGCCGTATTGTCATCGTTAGCTCTACGCAAATAGTGTTCCATGTGCGTCGTCATATTGCACGAGCACTAGGAATTCCTGCATCTAAAATTCGCGTTATTAAACCTCGCATTGGCGGTGGTTTTGGATCGAAACAAACGGCTTGTACCGAATTGATGACAGCATTTGTAACATGGAAATTACAAAAGCCATGTTATTTGCTATATGATAGAACCGAAGCACAAACTTGTTCTACTACACGTCATGCTCGTGAATGGTATATTCGCGTAGGTGCTACAAAGGATGGCATTATCCAAGTTATTGACATGGACTCCATTACCGATGCAGGTGCTCATGCAACCCACTGCTTTACGACAACCACAGCGGGGGAACATAAATCCGTGCCATTGTATAACAAGGCAAAAGCAGTACACTATGGCACCGAAGGGGTTTACATGAACCATACGCCGGGCGGTGCCTTTCGTGGCTATGGTGCTACAGAAGCTTTGTGGCCGTTGGAGTGTGCTGTTAACCGATTAGCTGATGAAATGGGAATCGACCCAGCAGAACTTCGTCAAAAGAATCTAATTGCTGCCGGTGAACGCAGCTTAGTATATGATCCTGATGAAATTATGGATTCTGGACTATTCCAGGAAACCGTAAATAAGGTTAAGGAAATGGCTCGTTGGGATGAGCGTCCTCATAGTTGGGACATTGATGAGCGCTATCGCGGCGGTTTGGGGATGGCTCTTGCTTTACAAGGGTCCGGTGTTGCTAATATCGATGTAGCATCCGTAGAAATTCGTCTTGGCGATGATGGGAATTACACATTATATACAGGCTCATCTGATATGGGGATGGGGGCTAATACAATTCTTACACAAATGGCTTGTGAAGCCCTTGGTTGTCCTATGGAATCTATGACGGTTGTCGAATCTGATACGGATATCGTACCATTTGATCCGGGTTCATACGCATCGAGCACGACTTATGTAACGGGTACTGCGGCGAAAATGGCGGCTGAAGAACTGAGAGAAAAGATAATCCATAAATTAGCGCAATTTATGGATGTTAAACCAGAAGATATTGATTTTGATGGCTTAGTAGGTACGACTAAGGACGGTACAAAGAAAATGTCCGTTCAAGAATTAGCGCCTAAGCTATTAGTCGGAACTACATCCGAACAATTAACGGGGTTCGCAACATGGGGTAGTCACACCTCTCCACCACCATTTATGGCGTCTATTGCTGAAGTTAAGGTAGATAAACAAACGGGACAAATTATACCGTTACATATGTATAATTGTGTAGACTGTGGTACCGTTGTGAATCCTAAACTAGCGCGTGTACAGGTTGAAGGAGGCGCAGTACAAGCTATTGGTATGGCTTTGTATGAAGACGTTAGATACTCTAGTAATGGTCGTTTAGAAACTAATAATTTTATGACCTATAAAATTCCTACACGTCAAGATATTGGTGAATTACATACAGCCTTTGTTGAATCATATGAGGAAAGTGGTGCATATGGTGTTAAATCCATCGGTGAAATTGTTATTAATACAGCTTGTCCCGCAATACAACATGCTGTAAAAAATGCAGTTGGTGCGGATATTCGTACATTACCTATGACACCAGAGAAGGTATTTATGGGGATGGACGAGAAATATAAAGTATAACCATTTCTACATTCCTAAAGGGGGCCTCGTGCTATGACATCACAAACGCAGTACTGGAATCGTCTTATCCAACCTGGCATTGTCGCATTGGTTGGGGCTGGCGGCAAAACAACGGTCTTATCTAAGCTAGTCGAGTATGGTCGGTTGCAAGGACAACCTATCGTAGTGACGACTACAACACAGTTGTATGAATCACAAGTGGCTCAATATGAACCTATTTATACAAAGGATATCAACGATGTTGATGAATATTGTACAAAACGTATTCAACAAGGTTATTGTGGTGCCTGGTTTAATGGTATTACACGAACTAAGGTTGATGCTGTAGATTGTGAAAGCATAGATGGCCTTAGTGCGTTACATCCAAACTGGCAAATCGTCGTTGAAGCGGATGGAGCCAAAGAGAAATGGCTTAAGGCACCAGAACATACGGAACCTGTTATCCCGAGTCAAACAAAGACGACTATAGGGGTGGTGAACCTTCAAATGCTGGGCGCATCCCTTGATGAAGATCATGTACATAATTTAGAATTAGTTCAATCCATTGTACATCGCGAAGAAGGTGCCATTGTAACACCTCATATGCTTGCTCAAATCGTGCTTCATAAACAAGGGCTATTCCAATATAGTAAGGGCAAGAAAATCTTGTTCTGCACTGGTTATGACACGGTACAACATCGTATTATTGATGATTTCATAAGTCATGTGGTAGATAGTGATATCACGGCCATTGTGTTGGCTGATGGGTATAAGGCTAGTTGTGAAATTCGTCGCATTATTCAATGTCGCTAGGTAGCAAAATGGAATATAAGACAGGTGAAAGCGCTCCCTTAGGGGGCGCCCTTTCACGAGAAACACCTCGTATTGGCCTTGTTTTGTTAGCAGCAGGTCAGTCTCGACGAATGGGAACAAATAAGCAATTACTTCCGTGGCGCGGAAAGACGATTCTTGATGCTGTATGTCATGCATTACAAATTGGCTGGGAACAAACTAATCCTTCATGGAATTTAAAAATCTATCCAATGGTTGCCGTTACAGGTGGGGACCATGATATTGACCATATTGCTAGCAGTTATGGATTTTCCATTATTCATAACGAATATTCTGATTTAGGTCAAGGCACATCCATCGCATTAGGCGTGAAATACTTGATGAATGAATTTGGCACACGCGCTTTAGATGGTATTATTTGCTCTGTGTCTGATCAACCGTTACTGAATCCAATGGTTGTTGAACAACTCATTACTAGCTTTCAACAGCATAGGGATGAAACAAATAGAACAATCGTAGTACCTAAATATGGAACAACTCAACACCCTGGCAATCCAGTTTTGTTTGGTGCCCATTGGTTTGAGGACTTGCAACACATCGAGGGTGACCAAGGTGGACGAACGATTATTCGTGGTGTGGGGCATAATTTTGTAGAATATGTAAGTATTATTCCTGAATGGGGATTTGATATAGATACGCCAGAGGATTATAACGATTTGCAACATCGTGAAAGTGAGGGTGTATGAAGCCTTTAATACTTGTGCGCGGAGGCGGCGATATCGCTTCCGGTGCAATTTATAGATTGAGACGTGCAGGGTACCCTGTAGTAGTTAATGAAATTGCTATACCTACTATGATTCGTAGAGAGGTGAGTTATGGTAATGCTGTTCACTGCGGTGAAATGATTCTTGAACGGTTGGTTGCACGTCATGTGTGTATCGGTGAAATTCAAGATACGTTATCACAAGGTGTGATTCCTGTTGTAACATCGTCCTATGAAGAGCTATTAGATCAACTGCATCCGGATGTTGTTGTAGATGCCATTTTGGCTAAAAAAAATGTAGGAACTACTAGACTCGATGCACCCTTTGTTATTGGTGTAGGTCCTGGATTTAGCGCTGGCCGCGATGTGAATGTAGTCATCGAAACTATGCGTGGCCATAATTTAGGACGCTGTATTTATGATGGTGAAGCGCAACCGAATACAGGTATTCCTGGCAATGTGGGTGGTTATACCCATGAACGGGTGATTCATTCGCCAAAGGCAGGAGTATTTACAGCTAAACGTCATATTGGTGACGAGGTGCAAGCTAACGAAGTGATTGGTTATGTTGATGAAGAACCGGTGCGGGCTAAGATTACCGGTACATTACGGGGCATTTTAAAAACGGGACTTATCGTATCTGATCATTTTAAATTGGCTGATGTGGATGCTCGTTGTGAGGAATCGCATTGTTATAGTATTTCTGACAAATCCCTCGCTGTTGGCGGCGGTGTCTTAGAGGCCGTTACTGCATGGGACTATGAAAGGAATAAAGATGGAAAGCATTTATGATATTATGAAAGACCGATTACAGGTGACGGAGCCAACATTTTTGGTGACCATCCTATCGGGGCCTCGTCAAGGGGATAGAACTATCTATAATCAGGATGGGGATATATTATATGGTGACGCTATAGAAGGCTTTACACTAAATAGAGTCAAGCCGAATGCTTTATGTGTATTTGGTAGCACTGAATGTTTTGTTGAACCTGTTGAAAAGGATCCATCTGTACTTGTCCTTGGGGCAGGCCATGTAAGCCGCGCCATTACGGATTTATTATTATTTATCGGATGTCGTGCTACGGTTGTTGATGATCGACCTGAATATGTGGTGCCTGAATTCTTTGATGAGCGTGTAACAAGAAAATGTTTGCCTTTGGATGATTTTAGAGACAAGTTACCTCTTGATGAATATAATGGATTTATTATCGTTACGAGAGCCCATGAATTTGATAATACATGCCTTGAACAATTGAGAAATCAACTGCCTACTTATATGGGTGTTATGGGCAGTCAACAACGCATTCATTATGCATTAGAAAATTTGAAAGCCAAAGGTTGGACGCAAGAGGAACTCGATATGATCTATGCTCCTATTGGCCTAGATTTAGGTGCTCAAACACCAGAGGAAATTGCTTTATCTATCGTCAGTGAGTACCTTGCTGTTGTACGAGGTAAACAAGGTCAGTTTTTACGCAGAAAGAGAGTTGTAAGTCATGAATCGTGAGTTTGTAGAATATTTGAGTCAACGCACAGATGAAATACTAGCAGTAGCAACAATTCTTCATACGGCTGGTTCTACGCCTCGTAAAGCAGGTACCTCGATGGTTGTATTCCCTGATGGATCTATTTTTGGTACTATTGGCGGTGGCCGCGCAGAAAATGAAATACGCCTCAGCGCTATTGATTCCATGAAGAAGAAGGAGCAACATCGACGTATTGAAGTAAAATTAAATGATGATATAGCCGTAAAAGAAGGCATGGTTTGTGGCGGTTGCATGGATGTATGGATTAAAACGCAGAATGTATGACTTCGTTTTAAATTTACAGTGCTCATAAAATGCGATAAAATATAAGGTACAGCTAATGTAATGGCTGTACCTTATTATTTTGTATAAGGAGTTGCACATATGCATTTTGAAGCCCTCATACATACCTTTAGAATCCTTGATCTCATCGATATCTTGACGGTTGCTATCGGTATTTATTATATGTATAAACTCTTAAAGGATACACGCGCTGTAGCCTTGCTAAAAGGGTTATTATTTTTGGCTATTTTGAATGTTTTAAGCCATGTAATGAATCTGTATGTTATTAACTGGATTCTCCAACAAGGGATGACCGTTATCCTCTTTGCGTTACCTGTCGTGTTCCAACCGGAATTACGTCGAGCCCTAGAGCAACTTGGGCGTGGCCGTATTTTTAGTAAAGCACAGAATGTAAACGAAGAAGAAATGGACATGACTATCAATGAAGTGATGGCTGCTGCACGCGTTATGTCTCGTGAACATACAGGGGCCCTCATCGTATTTGAACGGGAGGTAGGCTTAAACGACTTTATTGATACAGGCATTATTGTTGATGCTGTACTTAGTCGGGAATTGATTAAAAATATTTTCGTTCCTAGTACACCTCTTCATGATGGGGCTATGATTATCCGTAATGGCCGCATTCAGGCTGCAGGTTGTCTATTGCCACTTACCGAGGACCGTACATTGAGTACCGAACTTGGTACACGTCATCGCGCGGCTATCGGTCTGTCGGAACAAACAGATGCAGTTGTCGTTGTTGTCAGCGAAGAAACGGGTGTCATTTCTTATACCTATGGCGGACATATTTACCGTCACTTACCAGAAGATCAAATTAAAGAGGCCCTTCGTACATTTATGGAAAGACCTCGTCAAAATATTACGAGCATGTGGAAATGGGGTGGCAAGAAATGATGATTCATTTGAAACGCAACTGGCCTGCAAAAATACTTTCATTATTGGCAGCCATCGTCATGTGGTTTTTTATTATGCGCGACCAAAATCCTGTGATGGAGGTTTCCTATACGGTGCCTGTACAGGTGCAAAATTTGGCAGCTAATTACATCATAGAGGATGCACCTCAATATGTACGCGTTACGCTTAGTGGGCCACGCGATACGATTATTAATTTGAAGTCTGAAAACCTTAAGGCTTATATAGATGCATCAGGGGTTTCGACGGGACAAAATAATGTAACCATCCACTTTAATCCACCATCGGGGATGAGCATAGTTGAAATCAAACCTGATACGGTAACGATTAATGTTGATGAATTTGCGTCAAAGAAATTACCTGTTGAAATTGTGCCAATTGGACAAATTCCGGATAATGTAGCATTAAAATCGGTTACAGTCATTCCGAAGGAAGTTACCGTATCTGGTCGCAAACAACAAGTAATGGCTGCCACACGGGTTGTCATGAAGGTTAATGTGGCTGGTCAAACTAAAAACTTTAGTGCTGTTGCTGATTTGGAAGCTTGGGATAATGCGGGCAATGTGCTCGATGTAAATATTAGCCCAACACAAGGCCAAGCACAGTATGAATTAAATTTACTTAGAAAAGATAAAGCCGTACCTATTTCGGCAATAACCGTAGGTCAAGTAGCGGATGGTTATGAAGTCAAAGGTATTACGATTAAGCCTGTACAAGTAACAATTACAGGCCGTGAAGAAATGGTGGATTCTGTTTCGGATCTTAAGACGGAATCTATTGATATAAGTAATGCTACGGCACCTATTGATGGTACCTATAATATAGTAATTCCTGATGGCCTTACTAGTAAGATGACTACGGTTCATGTAACAGTGGATATACAAAGAAAAGCATAGATATGATAAGAATAATAAATCTTCGCGTAGCCGTTACCGTAAAGGCTACGATTGAGGAAATAGTAGAAAAGAAATACCCTCAACTAAAGGGATATATACAGAAAATTCATGTGGTAAGACGTGCTGTTGATGCTCGTAAGAAACCTAATATTGTATTTGTGTACACCCTATTTGTAGAGGCTCAACATGAAGAAAAAATCATCAAGAAACTAGGCAAGCAAAAGGATGTTACCTTATTTACACCTGAGGATCCAGAACCGATTGTAATTGGTGACAGACCTTTAGCACATAGGCCTGTTGTGATGGGCTTTGGTCCCGCAGGTATGATGGCGGCCTTTTACTTAGCCCGTGAAGGCTATCGCCCTATCGTGTTAGAACGGGGACAAGATGTAGATACTCGTGCAAAGGATGTGGAAACATTTTGGAAAACGGGATCCTTTAAACCGGAATCAAATGTTCAATTCGGTGAAGGTGGGGCCGGTACATTTTCTGATGGTAAATTGACTACGCGCGTCACACATCCGCGGTTGCATGAAATTTCAAAATACTTTGTAGAATTCGGGGCACCGGAAGAAATCCTGTACAAGCATAAACCTCATGTAGGAACAGATAAATTACGTCATATGGTAAAAGCCATGCGTGAGCGCATTATCGAATGGGGCGGCGAAGTCCGCTTTGGTGCTAAGGTAACCGATGTATTCGTTGACCAGGACCGTGTGGTCGGTATCGAGGTGAATGGTGCGGAACGTATTGATACGACTTTAGTTTTATCTGGTGTAGGTCATAGTGCACGAGATACGTATGAAATGTTATTTAAACGCGGTATCGATATGATAGCTAAACCATTTGCTATCGGTGTTCGCATTGAGCATCCTCAAGATGTCATCGATCAATCTCAGTACGGTGTGGATCCAAAGAGCCTAGGCTTAGGGGCTGCTGAGTATTCCTTGGTATATCATGATAAAGAATCGGGGCGTACGGCCTATAGCTTCTGTATGTGTCCTGGTGGGCAAGTGGTCGCATCTGCGTCCGAACCGGGTGGTGTTGTAACTAATGGTATGAGCTTGTATGCTCGTGATAGTGGCGTTGCTAATAGTGCTATCGTTGTAAACGTAGGCCCTGATGATTTTGGTACCCATCCTCTAGATGGCGTGGCATTTCAACGAGAATGGGAACACAAGGCTTATAAATTGGGTGGTTCAAACTTTAATGCACCGGCTCAAACAGTAGGTTCTTTCTTAGGCCAGGCTAATGTGCCGTCTGTTGAAAGCAGTATACATAGCTATGAACCTCATATCGTAGATTGCGATTTGCACCAGTGTTTACCTGATTATGTATCGTCTGTTTTAGAACGGGCCTTACCGTATTGGGGACGCCGTATCAAAGGCTTTGATAACCCTGAAATCTGTATGACCGGCGTTGAAACGCGCACATCTTCTCCACTTCGTATGGGGCGTGATGAAAATCGCGTATCCACTACAGTCGGTGGCTTTTACCCGATGGGGGAAGGTGCAGGCTATGCGGGTGGCATCATGAGTGCCGCCTTGGATGGTGCAGAAACGGCGATTGCGTGCATGAGCATGTATGCAAAACCTAATGAATGATACTTTCACAAATAGATTTATATATTTACGTGCTATGGTGAAAGCTCAACCTGGATTTTATAAATTGTACAAACTCGTGTGATATAATACACACAACATAGATTGAAATACATTCGTTTGTAGACGGAGGAGAATATGGCTCGATTATTTGGTACTGATGGTGTACGTGGCGTTGTTAATGAATTTTTAACACCTGAATTGGCATACCATTTGGGGCGTGCAGCGGCAACACATTTTGGTAAAGAAAAAGAACATCCTACATTTTTAATTGGTAGAGATACGCGTATCTCTGGTTCCATGTTGGAATGCGCGTTGGCATCTGGCATCTGTTCTGTAGGCGGTAATGTAGTTATGGCGGGAGTCATTCCTACACCTGCTGTAGCATACCTTGTAAAGCAACAAGGTTTTGATGCAGGCGCTGTTATTTCTGCATCTCATAACCCATTCCCAGATAATGGTATTAAATTCTTTGATGGTAGTGGTTTTAAATTACCAGATGAAGTAGAAGATCAATTAGAAGTATATGTACGTCAAAGTGCAGATAACGAATTACCTCGTCCTACAGGTGCTGGCATTGGTCGTGTAGAGTATAATTCAAATCTTGCACATCACTATGCTCACTTTGTTCGTCATACAATCGATACATCCCTTGAAGGTTTAACGATTGTCTATGATGGTGCGAATGGTGCCGCTTCTAGCGTAGGTCCTGAAATTTTGTCTGGTCTTGGTGCAAAGGTTATCAATATCAATGTCAATCCAGATGGTTTGAACATCAATCATCATTGCGGTTCTACCCATATCGAAGGATTGCAAGTAGCTGTTCAACAACACCATGCTGATTTAGGTATTGCCAATGATGGTGATGCAGACCGTTGCTTATTAGTGGACGAAAAAGGTCAAGTCCTCGATGGGGACCAAATCATGCTATTATGCGCTCTTAAATTGAAAGAAGAAGGTAAGCTCAAAGGCGATACCGTAGTTGGTACCGTTATGAGTAATATCGGCTTCCACAAAGCAGCTGAAGAACTTGGTATGAAAACCGTTTCTACTGCTGTTGGTGACCGCTATGTATTGGAATATATGCGTGAACACGACCTTTCCATTGGCGGTGAACAATCTGGTCACGTCATTTTCCTCGATCATAACACAACTGGTGATGGCATGTTGACTGCTGTTCAAGTGGCGGCTCTTGTAAAAGAAAAAGGCCAACCACTTTCTGAATTGGCTGGCATCATGACAAAATACCCACAAGTTCTTATAAATGTACGCGTTGCTACAAAGACTGGTTGGGAAGAAAACGATATTATTAAGGCTGCTATTGTAACAGCTGAAGGTGAACTTGGTGACGAAGGTCGCGTACTGGTACGTGCATCTGGTACAGAACCACTCATCCGCGTAATGGCTGAAGGTCCAGACCAAGCAGCACTACAAGCCTTGTGCCAAGAAATTGCTGATATTATCGGTAGAGAACAAGGGTTGGCTGAATAACTCTTGATAAGTAGTTTGATACCATTCCGTTTGGTTCCATTCTACAATTTGATATTAAAGGTATACCCTCCTATATATGTCCCTTTGCTCCGTCCTACGTAAAGTCGCTGCAGGAACATATATAGGAGGGTATTTATTTTATATTTATTTAGGATGGTTACCGAATGGAACCGTCACTATTGCGCGGTCATTTCTACTCATAAGAGTTATTTCGGGTATGGAGAGGTCGATAGCAGAGATGATGTAATTCATCTCTTAGATAGTTAAGAGATGGGATGGTGCTTTGCAAATACGTACATAGGGCATGATTTATGTTATTATAGCTATATAGTTTAAATTGTATTGGTTTAATAGTTAAGGTGTAATATGAAAAATATAAATCAAGGGGAGGCTGAGATTCTCCTTAATGAGTGCCCGAATAGTGTTGATTCTGCTTGTGAGTTTGCATATGCTGAATCACAAGCGTGGAGAGAGAAAAATTCACAGCTTATCTTGGAGAAGTTCTTAGAAAAATATCGTGATGAATTGAATGATGTTGAAAAAGCTAAAGTTTATACTAATTTGGCTTTTTATTATAATGATGAGGGCAATATAAAAGAATATGAGTATCTATCTGCAGCTGTAAAGCTAAACACTCCATATATAGAGACCTACCGAGGGCTGGCTTTGTATCATTTTACATCTTATGCAGATAAGGGCTCAGTAGAGGAATTAGAGAGAAGCTTACTTACTTATGAAAAGGGACGAAGCATATCAGATAATTATGAAATGAACTTTGGCTATGCGGTATGTTTATTTGGACTCAAAGAATATGAAAAAGCAAAGACCATTTTTGTGCAGTTACTTGAAAACTGTCCAAATAGAATGCGATTACTTCTTTGTATAGCTTATTGTGATGTGTATTTAGGAAATAAAATCCAATCCCTTGATTATTTGAAGAAAATTAAGATTGGTGGAGATCCTGCATATCAGCGAGATGATGAGATTTGGGAGTTTGATATCTTTAATGCCTATTATGTATTAGATGAGTACAAGTTATTCTTAGAAGAATGTGAAAAGGCTAAAAGCTCTTGTGACTTAAATTACGGCCCTTATTATTTTGGTCTTTGGACTATGAACCAACATGACCAATTCCATCTAGAAGTGGACAAACAACGAACAGAAATACTAGCATGTATTGAAGATGTAAAAATAGATGATGACTTTACGAGTGAAAAAGAGAGGCAAGAGGATCTCCAATGTTGGGAAGATGATTTAGAAAGCCTAAATATATTAGAGCATAAGATTAAATATGAAAATTACAAGCCTACGGTGAAACTAAAATTGTGGCCAATATATGGCTGTTATTTGATAGACTAATTCATACATGAACTCTTAGGATAAATTTTGATATAACCTTATGCATCTTTGTATGGTTCTAAATCGGCATAAAAATAAAAGAGGCAACGTCGTCGACGTTGCCCCTTTTATTTCTTGATTTTATTTATCAGCAACAACGAGTTTATATCCGTTCAAGTGAATATTATCTCCTGTAGTATCTTCGTTCGTTAAGGATTTTACATAGCTATCACCAGTAAGTGTCCAGGTAGAGTCTTTGCTGAGTTTCAGTGTAATTTCTTTTGCTGTATTGTCAGTGTTTATAGCGCCAACTAAACTAGATTCATTTGTCATGTCTAGCGCAATGGTGCTAATTGCATCGGCTACAATATTGCCGTTTAAGGCTTGGTTGGAGGCGCGAAGTGTAAGGTGACCGCCATTTTCACCGGTTTTGCCCCAACGGGAGTCGGCCGCTGCTTTCACTAGTGTTGTAGTATTGGGAGTAGAGATAGCATTGCCAGTAAGGTCTACCTCTGCAGTGGTGTTGTTCACATAGATGAAAGCGCCTGTAGCATGGGTGGTGAGTGAGTTGTTTTCTGCTTTGAGACGAGCAATACCACTTTCAGCATCACCAGAAAAGCTTTGGTATAGCATAAAACCATTGTCTTTGTAGCCTGTTACATTAGAGTTGGTAAGTGTGATGGAATTTTTGCCTTCTACAACACCAATTTCACTGTTTTTAGCTTCGCCCGTAATATAGTCAGCTGTGATATTACCAGTAGAGTAGATAATAGGACTACCTTCACCAGATGTTGTTAATTTGGCAGCCTCTGCTGTAATGGTACCTTCGCCACGGTCTGTAGCTAATGTAGCAGAGTGAGCACCTTCGGTTGTAATAGTAAGATTTTTGCCGTTTACAGTGCCTTTATAAGTGGCATCTAAACCGCGGGAGGAATCGCTCTTTGTGTGAATGTTAGAATTCTCTACATTGATGACAGAACCTTCACCAGTGGCAAATACTGCATTCGAGCCATTGGAATTGGATGTAATATTGCTGCCTTTAATGTTGATTTGACTACCGTCGATACCGAGTATTACTGCGTTTTGACCACGAAAATTACTATTGTCATCGCTTGTCGTATTGCCTGTTTTATCGAATACGCTGTTTTCGATGGTTACGACTGCTTTATCTTTGCCGATGAACGCATTTTGATCTGATGTTGTATTAGATATCAATTCATGCGCAATGGCTTTATTTTCGGTTACTACCGTAGTACCTGTGAAAGTATTAGGATTAGCTTCAGCTTTTGGAACTGGCCCATTAGGTGCACTCATAGGTGGATTTCCAGCTGGTGGTGCACTTGGTATGTCTTCTGCAAAGGTTGGAAGGAATGCCAATGTAGAAAGGGCGGCACCTAATACGGCAGGAAGTACCCAACGGCGTAATTTTCTATATGAGTGTTTATGGTTTAGAGATGTTGTCTTTTTATGTGTTTTATTATTTTGTGTATTCATTGTAATCTCTCCTGTTAGACAATAAATATGTATCATATAAATTTTGATAAATATGATTGTATAAAATTTTTATAATAAGTAGTATAATGATGGTGTATGAGTGATCTATGAAATCGTTTGGCTTTATGTACCCCTATGAAAATAAGCGTTATATCTCGTGTTTAATGCTTTCATAAGGCCTA
>OJYG01000274.1_pt1 | contig 23370 bp, 16 predicted proteins | sample 1600841 | NCBI WGS metagenome assembly OJYG01 (sample SAMN04436709, study PRJEB24849) | human gut metagenome | biome: human gut; feature: NICU; material: stool | host: Homo sapiens | place: USA: Saint Louis, MO | collected 2010-09-09
GAAGTTTTATAATGAAAATTTATTATTAAATTAAAATTGATTTACGAGATGCATTAAAGATGCGGCATCCACATCTTAATATTTAAAAAGGCTTAATACCGAAACCGGTAATTCTTATTATTGGATAGATCATGCCGCAATTTATCATCAACGTTTCGGGCCTGGATATGTTGAAATTAGTCACCCTGTTCAGGAGACAGCGGCGCGCCACTGAAATAGCACATGACTTATCGATACAGAAATAACACCTGCTTCTTGCTGAACATACAAGCAGAGTTCCCTCGATAAAACGTGACAGGACAGCTTTCGCACGCTGATAGCGTTCAGCTATTTTTAGGTCTACAAAATATTGCCACAACATATTGATATTGTGTAATTTGTAGGTCGGGTTGAGCATGGCCGCCACCCGACATAAATGTGGCACAGCTTTTTTTACCGGCTCTGTTTACGTAGCAAATAGATAAAGTACGGCGCGCCAATAAAGCTTGAAAGCAGTCCCGCCGGGATCTGATACGGAAATAGCGCCATCCTGCCGCACCAGTCGGCAAAGACCAGTAAAACGCCCCCTGCCAGCGCCGAGATGACCATATGCGGCATCGTCCGGCGAAAACCGAGCATCCGCGCAATATGCGGCGCCATCAGTCCAACGAAACTCAGCGGCCCAATGGTCATCGTCGCGGTTGCCGTCAAACAAGCCGCCAGCGCCAGCAGCGCGATACGCGACGGCGTAAGCGCCATGCCCACCGCGCGCGCGGCATCGCCGCCCAGAGGCAAAATCGTTAACCAGCGGCGGCACAACGGCACAATTGCCAGCAAAATCACCATTACGATCGCGGTTCGCGTAACCTGCCCGCCAGTGGCGTTATAGGTAGATCCTGCGATCCAGGTCAACACTTCCGCCATCCGCGGGTCGCCGCTCGCCTGGAGCATCATTAGCAGCATGGTAAACGCGGTGCTGAGCGCCATCCCCGCCAGCAACATCCGTTGCGGTGAGAAACCGCCGCGCCCGGCGGCTATCATAATAATCAGCAGTGTCGCCGCCGCACCCAGGCTTCCGGCAGGCAGTAGCCAACCGAAAGCATTCCCCGGCACCAAAAACAGCATCAACACCACGCCAAACGCGGCTCCGGAACTGATCCCCAGCACTTCCGGGCTGGCCATTGGATTACCGGTCAGACGCTGAATAATGCAGCCCGCCACCGCCAGCATGACGCCCGCCATTAACGCCGCCAGTATCCGCGGCCAGCGCCACGGCATCAGTTCTTCAAGCAGCGTTCCGCTCGCCCACGTCCAGCCGTGCGCGTCGCGACCAAAAGAGAGCGCGCCCCATGTTGCCAGCAGCAGGAGCGCGCCACCGGCAACGGCAAAAGCAAGAACGTGCCGACGTTCCGCCGCCACACGATCGCTGGCGTTCATATCCGGCGCGCTCATGCTTTTAAGCCGCGGCAGCAGCCACAGGAGCAGCGGCGCGCCGATTAACGCCGTCACTGACCCGGTGGAAACCTCCATCCATACGCGGGTTAGCCAAAGGATAATCTGATCGGATAGCCACAAAATAAGCGCCCCAATGAGCGGCGCCAGCATCAGGCGCGCCAGCAGACGTCTTGCGCCAAGCATTTTCGCCAGCAGCGGCGCAAACAGGCCGATAAAACCGATAATGCCCACCGCGTTGACCAGCAGAGCGCTCAACACAATCGCCAGCGACAGCGCCGCCAGACGCGCTAACGACAGCGCCAGACCCAGATTACGCGCAACGCCGTCATCCAGCCCCATCAGCGTCATCGGGCGTAACAACAATAACGTGAGCATCACACCGCCCAGCAACTGCGGCCACAGACGCTGCACGCCGCTCCAGTCGGTTTGCGTTAGCGTTCCGGTGCTCCATAAAAACATGCTTTGCAACTGATCGTGGTGGAAAATCACCAGTAACTGGTTGATTGCGCCACAATAGAGGCTAACCACCAGCCCGGCGAGGATCAGGGTCACTGGCGACAGACGTTTGCCCCACGCCACGCCGAACACCAGCGCGCCGACGATACAGGCTCCCGTCAGGGCGGCAAACTGCGTCGCCAGCGCGCCGGGAATCGCCCATAGCGTAGTCACCGTGATCCCCAATTGCGCGCCGGTCGCCACGCCCAGCGTGGTCGGTTCCGCCAGCGGGTTACGCAATACTTGCTGGAACAGGACGCCTACCAGCCCAAGCCCCGCGCCCACCAGCAGCGAAATCGCCAGTCTTGGCAGCAGGCTGTAATGAAAAATCATCTGCTCAATGATGTCGATATCCGGTGACCAGATAGCCTGTTGCCACTGGCTGCGCGGTAGCGCAACGGAGAAGTTAACCCATGTCAGCCAGCAGGCGGCAACAAACAGCGCCAATAACAGCAACGCCGGATGGCGGCTTCGCCTTATCCGGCCTACAAAGCGCCCGAACCGTAGGTCGGATAAGACGCTTTTCGCGCCGCCATCCGGCATTTCACGTTTTCTGCTCACGCTTTGCCTCCCAACACGTTATTCAGGATGCGGACAAAGTGCATCGTGGAGAGGGTCGCGCCATAGAACCAAACGGCGGGCACCCGGTGAAAGCGCCCGGCGCGGACAAACGGCATGGCCTGCCACAGCGGCGTTGCCATCAGCGCGTTCATATCGGTGTTATTCCCGTGATCGAAGCAGATCACATCCGCTTCTTTATACATCGCCAGCCGATCGATGCTAACCGCCGTACTGCCCCAAAAGTTGGTTTCACCCTGCCAGGCATTGACAATGCCATACTCGTCCAGCACCTCCTGGAACAGGCAATTCGGGCCGAGCACCAGCATATGCCGCGGATCGATAAGCGTCGTCATCAGTAACGGACGCCCCCCGCGGCGGATAAAATGCGGCTTCTGGCTGGCGATGAAGCGATCGTATTGCGCCAGATGTTTTTCTGCCGCAGCTTCCAGATTCAGCGTCTGCGCCAGTTCAACCAGCGAGCGTCGGGCTACCGCCAGCGGCTTTTTGCCGTCGCTAAAATCGAACCCGCGCCCCGGCGCGATCCGCGCCAGTTTCTCCGGCGAGGGTCCGTACCCTGCCGACCAGACCATAAACGACGGCTTCATCTCCGTCAGTAGTTCGAGATTGGGTTCAGTGCGAAGACCCACATCAATCACCGAATCCGGCAACGGCGGTTCGCTAACCCACAGCTTATAATTTGGCACATCCGCCACGCCATAAGGCGTAATACCGAGCGCCAGCAGCAGCTCAACCGGCAGCCACTCCAGCGCCACAATCCGGCGGGGATCGATAGCGGCAGCCTGCGCCGTATTCATTTGCCACAGCAGCGGCGAGAGCGCCATCGCCGTTAATAAACGGCGGCGAGTCAGAGGATATAAATCACGCATTAATACACAAAACTCACAGGTGCCGCGCCCGCCGGATGCGGAAGGATACCCATCGGGATACCGTAAATCTTCTCCAGCGTGTCACTGCGCATCAGTTCCGCAGGCGTTCCTTGCGCAATCATTTCACCGCCGCGTAGCGCGACTAAATAATCACAGTAGCGGGCCGCCATGTTGATATCGTGCAGCACCGCAACCACCGTCAGCCCGCGCTGCTGGCTTAAGCGATGCACCAGCGCCAGCACGTCCACCTGATGGGCGATATCCAGCGCTGACGTCGGCTCATCCAGCAGCAGACAACGGCTGTCCTGCGCGACCAGCATGGCAATCCACGCGCGCTGGCGCTCGCCGCCGGAAAGACTGTCTACCAGACGATGCGCCAGCGGTTTTAAGCCGACCAGCGTAATCGCCTCGTCTACTTTTTCCCGGTCCGCGACGCCAAAGCGTCCCAGCGCGCCGTGCCACGGATAGCGGCCAATCGCCACCAGTTCGCGCACCGTCATTCCTTCCGCCTGTGGCAATTGTTGAGGCAGATAGGCAACTTTGCGGGCAAACGCCTTGCTGCTCCAGCTCGCCAGCGGCTGATTGTCGAGCAGAATATCCCCTTCGGAAGGCGGCTGATGGCGGCCCAGCATTTTTAACAGCGTGGATTTACCGGAACCATTATGGCCGATAAGTCCGGTGACGCGACCTGCGGGAAACGTTAACGAGAGGGGGTGTAAAAGCGTGCGGCCCGGCACACGAAAGGCGACGCTTCGCAGCGCAAAGGTGGTATCGGAATGAATGTGGTTTTCCTGCATCGCAGCCAACTTGTAAAACGGGCACGGCAAGCCGTGCCCAAAAAGAAATTAGAAACGGAAGGTTGCCGTTGCAACGACCTGACGTTCTGCGCCCCAGAAACAGCCGTACGTCTGGAAGCAGCTGGCGACGTATTCGCGGTCGAGCAGATTATTAACGTTAACCGCAATGCTGGAGCCCGCCATACCAAAACGCGCCAGATCGTACTTGACGACCGCATCCATCACCGCTGCGCTGCCTACCTTGAAGCTATTGGCCGGATCGCCGTAACTGGAACCAATAAAACGACCGCCTGTTCCCAGCGTTAAACCTGACAACGGACCTTCGTTGAAGGTGTAATCGCCCCACAACGACGCCATGTGTTCAGGCACCTGCTCTGGCGTATTCCCTTTCAGGTTAGTGTCTTTCGTGTATTCAGCATCAGTATAAGTGTAAGACGCCGTCATATTGATGTTAGCCGTCAATGCTGCTTTGGCTTCCAGCTCTACACCTCGCGCACGAATTTCGCCTGCCGGCACCTGCGCTAATGGGTTGGTTGGATCGGCGGTCAGGTTATTGGTTTTGGTCAGCTGATAAACGGCACCCGTAACAACAACCGGCATGTCTTTCGGTACATATTTCACCCCTGCTTCATATTGCTCGCCTTTTGATGGCTTGTAAGAAACGCGTGGGGTGCTCCACAAATCGAAGGCGCTTGGCTCGAAAGATTGGCTATAGCTGAAGTAAGGTGAAATGCCATTATCGAATACGTAGTTTACGCCACCGCGCCAGGTGAACTGGTGGTCATTACGTTCAATATATCCTTCTGTCGGCGTAGTGGAATTCTGACGCACCGTTGTCGCTTGTTTAGACCAGTCATAACGGCCGCCGAGAGTAAATACCCACTTATTCCATTCCGCCTGATCCTGAACATAAAGGCCTGTTTGTTTACTTTCGTTCATCTGGTACGGCTCAGCGCCGCCGAAAGCAAAGTATTCAGGATGGTAATTGTTATAGAGATCGATTGACGGCGCGCTACCAAACGTCGCGTTAATATCATTACGCATACGCATGAAATCGACACCCGTCAGCAACGTATGATCAATATCGCCGGTCGCGAATTTACTTTCCAGTTGTGTATCTACGCTGAAATTCTGTAAACGCTCGTTGTCAACGATAGTACCGCGGTTAAGCGTATGGCCGTCCGCCGCAATCCCCGTGCCATAGACGCTTTTTTGCGCGGTTTTCATTTCGACAAAACGTAAATTCTGGCGCACGGTAAAAGTGTCGTTGAAGCCATGCTCGAAACTGTATCCCACCATTTTCTCGTTACGAGAATAGGTGTTGTTTGACGCCCCTTCATTGAAATCTGTTGGCAAGCGTTTACCATTCGGTAACGGTTCAACCGTTCCCTCTTTCGGCAGCCAGCCGTAGTAGCCAGTCTCTGGTTCGTTCTGGAAATAAGAAAGGAACGTAAAATTCGTTTTCTCATCAGGACGCCAGGTAAAAGAGGGCGCAATCGCGTAGCGCTGCGACTCAGAACTCTTTTGCTGCTCATTTGTCGAACGCGCCAGCCCCGTCAGACGATATGAGAACTCACCGTTGTCATCCAGGGAATCACTAAAATCAAAACCGGTCTGGAACAAATTGTCCGTCCCCATTTTGAATTGAATTTCTTTCAGCGGCTCAGTAGTCGGCCGCTTGCTAACCATCGAAATGATACCGCCCGGGTTGCTCTTACCGTAGAGAACGGACGTTGGGCCACGCATCAACTCAACACGCTCAAGCATGTAGGGATCAATAACCGCATCGTTGTAGAAGTTACCCTGCAATTTCAGGCCATCCAGATAGTTATTCTGGCTCAGGCCGACGGAAGAGAAGCCACGGATAATCACGAAGTCATAGGTATTGGAAGCGCCGCGGCTGCTTACCGTTACGCCTGGTGTGTAACCCAACGCTTCTTTTACTGACTGGAATTGATGCATCTGCATCTCTTCGTTAGTGACCACCGAAACCGACTGTGGCGTTTTTTCGATAGGTGTATCAGTTTTGGTGGTAGTGGCGGAACGCTTCGCGGCGATGGTCGGAGCCGGTCCCCAGGCACTTTCCTGCGCGGCAGGCGCTGCGGTTACGGTAATGGTTTCTTCTTTCGGTTGAACCGCCGCCTGTGCATAGACAGACATGCCGCTAACCGCTGTGGCTACTACAACTGCGATTTTACGCAGTGAAGAGTTTGGCTGAGCAGTTTTAAGACGCGCCATTGGTATATCTCTGATGAAAGTGAATGATAACGTAAACGATAATTATTATTATAACCGCAGCATGATAGGCGAAATATCGTCGCAATGGCAAGCGATACGCGGCCCTACGAAAACTAAGGGGTTAAGAAATAACCAGATGAAAAGGAAGGGTTAATAAATTAGACTGAAATGTTATTTATAGGGGATTTGCCGGATGGCGACGTAAGCGTCTTATTCGGCCTACGTCGCACATAATGGGGTCGTAACGGTGTAGACCGGGTAAGCACAGCGCCACCCGGCACTATTACCGTGATTAATTGCCGCCGAACATCTCCTTAATCCAGCTGGCAACGCCGTCGCTCTTCTCTTCTTTCGGCGGCTGTTGCTGCGCAGGCTGCTGCGGCTGAGACGACTGATCGAACGGATTGCCTGACGGCTGCTGTTGCTGCTGCATCATCTCGCCCTGCTGGCACAGCGTATTTGGATCGTCCGTCCAGACCGGCAGAGTGCGCATACCGCCGCTACAGACAAAATTACCGTCGTAATCAACGCCCATATCCACCACATCTTCCGGCGGCGTCAGAACTAAAGGCGTCGGCGTCTGGTTCGCCAGATAGCGCTGGTAAATCGCCATCGCGCCGCTGGCGCCGTACAATTTCGTCGGCTGGTTGTTATCACGGCCTACCCAGGTGATAGTCACCTGGCTGCCGTCGATACCGGCAAACCAGGTATCGACATTGTTGTTTGTCGTCCCGGTTTTACCCGCCAGATGCAGACCCGGATATTTCGCGCCAAGCTGACGCCCCGTACCACGCTGGACGACCTGCTGCATTGTCCAGAGCGTCAGGTAAGCCGCCTGTGCCGGTACGGCGCGTTCAGCTTGCGGATAACTTTGGTACAGCACCTTACCATCTTCCGCAATAACCGAACGCAGCGCTGATAACGGCGCGCGATTTCCGCCGCTGGCGATAGTCTGGAACGCCTGCGCCACTTCGATCGGCGTCAGGTTCAGCGCCCCTAACAGCATAGCCGGAACCGGGTTGAGCTGATCTTTCGGCACGCCGAGCTTCGTCCAGGTATCGGTTACCGCCGGTAAACCTAACGCCATCCCCAGATTGACCGTCGGTACGTTCATTGAGCGAGTTAACGCATCCACCAGCATCACTTTCCCGCTTTCGCTGTAGCGACGATCGTCGTTCTGCGGCGACCAGACCTGACCATTCGGCTGGCGCAGAGAAATCGGCGCATCGGCAATCCAGGTGTTCAGACGGTATAAGTTCGGCTGACTTAACGCGGTCAGATAGGTCGCCGGTTTCGCCAACGACCCGATGGAACGGCGCGCCTGCATGGCACGGTTATAGCCGGCATACTGCGGCTCCGCCCCGCCAACCATCGCGCGCACCTCGCCGCTAAAGCGATCCACCACCACCATCGCAGTTTCCAGATCGCTCAATTTACGCTGCTTCTTCAACGCCGGAATGCCTTCGACAACGGCTTTTTCTGCGGCATCCTGCGCCACGGAGTCAAAGGTGGTGAAAATCTTCACGCCGGAGAGATCTTTAATTTTATCCCCCAGCTTCGCCTGCAGTTCCTGGCGAACCATCTGCATAAACGCTGGCTGCGGTGAAATAACGCCGCCGCGCGGCTGTACGCCAAGCGGACGCGCGCTCAGCATGTCATAGAGTTCCTGATCGATGATTTTCTGCTGCTGTAACAGGCGTAGCACCAGGTTACGACGCTCCAGCGCCAGTTTCGGGTTGCGCCACGGGTTATAAATCGACGCCCCTTTTACCATCCCCACCAGTAACGCCTGCTGATCGAGGCTCAATTCCTCTACCGGACGACCAAAGTAATACAGGCTCGCCAGCGGAAAACCGCGAATTTCATTATCCCCGCTTTGACCGAGGTAGACCTCGTTCATGTACAGCTCAAGAATACGATCTTTACTGTAACGGGCATCCATGATCAGCGCCATGTAGGCTTCATTCGCTTTACGCCAGTATGATCTTTCGCTGGAGAGGAACAGGTTCTTCACCAGCTGCTGGGTCAGCGTACTGGCCCCCTGCACCGTACGTCCCGCCGTCAGGTTGGCCAGCACCGCACGCCCGATAGAGTAAAGACTAATGCCATCATGCTCATAGAAATGACGGTCTTCCGTCGCCAACAGCGTATCGACCAGCAGATCCGGGAAACCGCTGCGCGGGACGAATAAACGCTGCTCGCCATTTGGCGAAGAAAGCATGGTGATAAGCCGCGGATCGAGACGGAAGAAGCCAAACTGGCGGTTGTTATCCAGATTGACGATGGTTTCCAGACGCCCGTCACTGAACGTCAGCCGCGCGCGCACCTGCCCTTCTTTGCTGTCCGGGAAGTCAAACGGACGACGGATCATCTCAATGCTATTGGCCTGCACGGTAAATTCGCCGGGACGGGTCATCTTCGTCACCAGACGATACTGCGTCGCTTCCAGCAATTTCACCATCTCGTTTTTGCTGACAGGCATGTCTGGCTCAAGGTTCACCATCCGGCCATATACCGCCGCCGGAAGCTGCCAGACCTTGCCATCAATACGGCTGCGGATTTTTTGATCCAGATAGACGCCGTAAATGGCGAACAGCACCACAAAAACGATAAACAGTTTTAGCAATAGCCACAGCCAGCCGCGCTTGCCACGAGGCTTACGCCCTTTGCCCTTACCTTTACGCGGCATCGGTTCTTCATCCTCATAGTCATCATCATAATCGTCGTCATGCTGCCGACGACGGCTCACCTTTTGTTTCACAGGACGTGACGGTTTCCCCTTACGTCCAATCGGCTCGCGGTCATTCCCCGCCATGCTTTTTCTCCGCAACATACAGGCGCAAAGGCCCGATTCTCTATTCTTCCGCCAGACGACAGAAGAAGAAATCTCTCAATTTACCCTTTTGCCGGATGGCGATTAACGCCTTATCCGGCCTGGAGGCAACGTATAACACGTCACGAATACTTCTTCGTGCGCCGCGTTGGGGCCGTATTCGCCGGATCGTCCGGCCAGACATGTTTGGGGTAACGGCCCTTCATCTCTTTTTGCACTTCGCGATACGCCCCCTGCCAGAAAGCGCTTAAATCGCGCGTAATCTGTAGCGGTCGCTGCGCAGGCGAAAGCAGTTCCAGCACCAGCGGCACGCGGCCCTGAGCGATGGTTGGGGTCTTCGCTTCGCCAAACATTTCCTGCATTCTGACCGCCAGTGCGGGCGGGTTATCTTCATGATAACGAATCGTTATTCGGCTTCCCGTCGGCACAGTGTAATGCCCAGGCAGTTCACTATCCAGACGTTGCAGCATGGCATAGTCAAGCAGTCCCCGTAACGCCTGAGTCACATTCAGAGATTTCAGACTCCGTAACGACTGTACGCCTGTCATGTGCGGCAGCAACCAGTTTTCCAGAGTCGCCAGCAGCGACGCCTCATCCACGGCAGGCCAGTCATATTCCGGCAGCCATTTCGCCGCACAGTGCAGACGCAGACGGAACTGCTCCGCTTCCGGCGTCCAGTTAAGGACGGCCAGACCTTTATCGCGGATGCCGTTCAGCATCGCCTGGTGAAGCTCCTCTTCAGACGGTTTCGCCAGTGGCTGAACACTAACCGTCAACTGTCCAATACGCATTCTGCGCCACGCTTTCAACGTTCCCTGCGCTTCGTCCCATTCAACCGTGTCAGACTGGCGCAGTAAATCAGGACACGCCTGAATCAGCGAGGCAATATCCAGCGGCTGCGCCAACAATATTCGGGCGTCCGGCGAGGCGCTACCTTGCAGCAACAGCGGCGCGATCAGCCATTCATGACGTCCCAACGCGTCATCCGCATCTAACATCGCGCCCATACCATTGGCTAACTGATAGCGCCCTTCCTGACCACGACGCCGCGCGATGCGGTCGCTAAACGCTCTGGCCAACAGCGGCATAATAAGCGCGCTATCCGGCTCGCCATTACGCACCTGCAGCCGTTTTAAAAGCTGCTGGCTACGCTGCTGCCAGCCCGGCTGTCGCCGCGAAAATAGCCCGCTTAAATCCGTATCGCCGCCGCGCGGCGGGTCCTCAAGGATGGCTGCGAGCATGGCGGCGGTGGCGGCGCTGTCGCCCTCGTCGGCGTTGACTAACATCGCCGCCAGGCGCGGATCGTTACCCATTGCCGCCATTTTCCGGCCCCGCGCGCTTAACCGCTCGCCCTCCAGCGCGCCTAACATCAATAATAAACGGCGGGCGGCCTGAAGATTCACCTCCGGCGGCCTGTCCAGCCAGAAAAGCGATGCCGGATCGTGACATCCCCACTGCAACACCTCCATCAACAAACCGGAAAGGTCGCTGTGTAAGATTTCCGGATCGCTTTGCGCCGCCGCCCGCTCCACCTGTTCTTTTGCCAGCAGATGTAAACAGATACCCGGCGCCAGTCGTCCGGCGCGCCCCGCGCGCTGCGTCATTGATGCCTGACTGATACGCTGCGTAACCAGCCGCGTCAGTCCCGTTCGCGCGTCGAATCGCGCCACACGCTCCTGAGCGCTATCGACAACCAGACGAATCCCTTCAATCGTCAAACTGGTTTCGGCAATGTTAGTCGCCAACACCACTTTACGCATCCCGGCGGGGGCGGGAACAATCGCTTTGCGTTGCGCTTCCAGAGACAATGCGCCATACAGCGGACAAAGCAGGACATCGCTCCCTACCCGCGACGCCAGATGTTCATGAACGCGCTGTATTTCACCTACGCCGGGTAAAAATAGCAGCAGCGAACCGTTTTCATTGCGCAGCAGTTCCGCTGTCGCCATCGCGACGGCTTCATCAAAACGCAAATGCGCCGCGAGCGGCTGATAACGTCGCTCCACCGGGAACGCGCGCCCCTCCGAGACGATCGTCGGCGCATCAGGCAGTCGCTGACAAAGCCTGTCGTTATCCAGCGTCGCAGACATGATTAACAGCCTGAGATCGTCACGGAGCCCTTGCTGGATATCCAGCAACAGCGCCAACGCTAAATCCGCCTGTAAACTGCGCTCATGAAATTCATCCAGTATCACCAGCACCACGCCGCGTAATTCGGGATCGCGCTGAATCATTCTGGTCAATACGCCTTCGGTCACCACTTCCAGCCGGGTACGCGGCCCCACGCAGCTTTGCGTGCGCATCCGGTAACCTACCGTTTCGCCAGGCTTTTCATTCAACGCTTCCGCCAGACGCTGGGCGACATTACGCGCCGCCAGACGACGCGGTTCAAGCAGGAGAATTTTTCCAGCAACCGGACCTTGTTGCAGGAGTTGCAACGGCAGCCAGGTGGATTTCCCCGCCCCGGTAGGCGCGGACAACAAAACCTGCGGCGCGGTTTTTAGGGCTGTCAACAATTCAGGCAATACGGCGGCAACGGGCAATGACGTCACAAACGGCTCCACGGGGTTAACTTTCTTTGCGCCGCATTGTAGCATCGTGTTAATCCATAACCGAGTATCCCTATGTCTGAGCCAAAACGGCTGTTTTTTGCGATTGACTTACCCGACGACGCGCGCGCGCAAATTATCGCCTGGCGCGCCGCCCATTTTGCGTCTGAAGACGGACGCCCCGTGGCAGCGGCGAACCTGCACCTGACGCTGGCCTTTTTAGGCGACGTCAGTAGCGATAAGCAGCGCGCGCTTGCGCAACTGGCCGGACGAATTCGCCAGCCGGGCTTTACGCTACATCTGGATGACGCCGGTCAGTGGCTGCGTTCGCGCGTGGTGTGGCTGGGGATGCGCCAGCCGCCGCGCGGGTTGTTGCAGTTGGCTAATATGCTGCGCGCGCAGGCTGCCCGCAGCGGTTGTTACCAAAGCCCGCAGCCTTTTCACCCGCATATTACGCTGCTGCGCGACGCCAGCCATACGGTGGCTATCCCGCCGCCGGGCTTTAGCTGGTCATTTCCGGTCACGTCGTTTGCGCTTTACGCCTCTTCGTATGGGCAAGGCCGTACCCGCTATGCCGAGCTGCAGCGCTGGACGCTGAGCGAATAATAATGAAGGAATGTCGATGCTATTCTCACCCCCTTTACAACGCGCTACGTTGATTCAGCGCTATAAACGTTTTTTAGCCGATGTGATCACCCCTGACGGTACGACGCTTACGCTGCACTGTCCTAATACCGGCGCGATGACCGGCTGCGCCACGCCAGGCGATACCGTCTGGTATTCGACATCAGAAAATACTAAACGCAAATATCCGCATACCTGGGAATTGACTGAAACGCAATCCGGCGCATTCATTTGCGTGAATACGCTGCGGGCGAACCAGCTAACGAAAGAAGCAATTCAGGAGAATCGCCTGCCAGCGCTGGCGGGGTACAATATTCTGAAAAGTGAAGTCAAATATGGCGCCGAGCGCAGCCGTATAGATTTTATGTTACAGGCAGATTTCCGCCCAGACTGCTATATTGAAGTGAAATCGGTCACGTTAGCGGAAAAAGAAAACGGTTATTTTCCCGACGCCATCACCGAACGAGGGCAAAAACATCTTCGGGAGTTGATGGGCGTTGCGGCGGCAGGTCATCGCGCGGTGGTAGTGTTCGCGGTGCTGCACTCCGCCATTACACGTTTTTCACCCGCACGTCATATCGATATAAAATACGCGCAGCTATTGAGCGAGGCTCAGAATAAAGGCGTGGAAGTTTTAGCTTATAAAGCAGAACTTTCAGCCCAAAAAATGGAACTGAACGAACCAGTACCCATAACGTTGTAGTGGAATAACAGCCTGATTATTAAGTATTCTGGCCGCGTGCGTAAATACGCTTTTCCTCACAGGGTTGTCAAGTGTTACGTTTAGATAATTGCTATCCGGAAAAGCATCTGCTATTTATAGCGACCTGATTTTCCCCCGAACATGGGGATCGATAGTGCGTGTTAAGGAGAAGCAACATGCAAGAAGGGCAAAACCGTAAAACATCGTCCCTGAGTATTCTCGCCATCGCTGGGGTGGAGCCGTACCAGGAGAAACCGGGCGAAGAGTATATGAACGAAGCCCAGCTATCGCACTTCAAGCGTATTCTTGAAGCATGGCGTAATCAACTCCGGGATGAAGTCGATCGCACTGTGACGCACATGCAGGACGAAGCCGCCAACTTCCCCGATCCGGTCGATCGCGCCGCGCAGGAAGAGGAGTTTAGCCTGGAGTTACGTAATCGTGACCGTGAGCGCAAACTGATCAAAAAGATCGAGAAGACGCTGAAGAAAGTGGAAGATGAAGACTTCGGTTATTGCGAGTCCTGCGGGGTGGAGATTGGTATCCGCCGCCTGGAAGCGCGTCCAACAGCCGATCTGTGCATCGACTGCAAAACGCTGGCTGAAATTCGCGAAAAACAGATGGCTGGCTAATTACAGCCGTTCCATCACGTTTACCACAGGCGGGAAATGCTCCCGCCTTATTTTTTGTTCAAAGAGATGACAGACACACACTATATTGGTCGCTTCGCCCCCTCTCCTTCCGGCGAGCTTCATTTTGGCTCTCTGATTGCCGCGCTTGGCAGCTATTTACAGGCTCGCGCCCGGCAAGGTCGCTGGCTGGTACGCATAGAAGATATCGACCCGCCTCGTGAAGTTCCCGGTGCCGCAGAGACTATCCTGCGCCAGCTGGAACATTACGGCCTGCACTGGGACGGCGACGTTCTCTGGCAATCGCAACGTCACCACGCCTATCGCGAAGCACTCGCCTGGTTATATGAGCAAGGACTAAGTTATTACTGCACCTGCACGCGTGCGCGTATTCAAAGCATTGGCGGTATTTACGACGGTCATTGCCGGGATTTGCATCATGGACCAGACAACGCGGCTGTGCGAATTCGGCAGTTGCATCCGGTCACGCAGTTTACTGATCAACTACGCGGAATTATTCACGCCGACGAAAAACTGGCGCAAGAAGATTTTATTATTCATCGTCGTGATGGTTTGTTTGCCTATAACCTGGCGGTGGTGGTCGATGATCACTTCCAGGACGTCACAGAAATTGTTCGTGGGGCAGATTTGATTGAACCGACAGTGCGACAAATCTCGCTGTACCAGCTTTTTGGCTGGAAAGTGCCAGATTACATTCATTTACCGCTGGCGCTTAACACACAAGGCGCTAAACTTTCCAAGCAGAATCATGCGCCTGCGTTGCCGAAAGGCGATCCGCGCCCGGTGTTAATCGCGGCACTTCATTTTCTGGGTCAGCAGGTAGAAACACACTGGCAGGATTTCAGCGTCGAGCAAATCCTTCAGTCAGCCGTCAAAAACTGGACGCTGACTGCCGTGCCTGAGTCGGCAATTGTAAATTCAACATTCTCAAATGCGTCATGCTGAGCTATGATTAGCCGCTATTTTTTTGTCCTGAATGATGTTTGACACTACCGAGGTGTACTATTTTTACCCGAGTCGCTAATTTTTGCCGCAAGGTGCTAAGCCGCGAGGAAAGCGAGGCTGAACAGGCAGTCGCCCGTCCACAGGTGACGGTGATCCCGCGTGAGCAGCATGCTATTTCCCGCAAAGATATCAGTGAAAATGCCCTGAAGGTAATGTACAGGCTCAATAAAGCGGGATACGAAGCCTGGCTGGTTGGCGGCGGCGTGCGCGACCTGTTACTTGGCAAAAAGCCGAAAGATTTTGACGTGACCACCAACGCCACGCCAGAGCAGGTGCGCAAACTGTTCCGTAACTGCCGCCTGGTGGGTCGCCGTTTCCGTCTGGCTCATGTGATGTTTGGCCCGGAGATTATCGAAGTTGCGACCTTCCGTGGACATCACGAAGGTAACGTCAGCGACCGCACGACCTCCCAACGCGGGCAAAACGGTATGTTGCTGCGCGACAACATTTTCGGCTCCATCGAAGAAGACGCCCAGCGCCGCGATTTCACTATCAACAGCCTGTATTACAGCGTGGCAGATTTTACCGTCCGTGATTACGTTGGCGGCATGAAGGATCTGAAAGACGGCGTTATCCGTCTGATTGGTAACCCGGAAACGCGCTACCGTGAAGATCCGGTACGGATGCTTCGCGCGGTTCGTTTTGCCGCCAAATTGGGCATGCGCATCAGCCCGGAAACCGCCGAGCCGATCCCACGCCTGGCAACCTTACTGAACGATATCCCACCGGCACGTCTGTTTGAAGAATCGCTGAAACTGTTGCAAGCGGGCTACGGTTACGAAACTTATAAGCTGCTGTGTGAATATCATCTGTTCCAGCCGCTGTTCCCGACCATTACCCGCTACTTCACGGAAAATGGCGACAGCCCGATGGAGCGGATCATTGAACAGGTGCTGAAGAATACCGATACGCGTATCCATAACGATATGCGCGTGAACCCGGCGTTCCTGTTTGCCGCCATGTTCTGGTATCCACTGCTGGAGACGGCACAGAAAATTGCTCAGGAGAGCGGCCTGACCTATCACGACGCTTTCGCACTGGCGATGAACGACGTGCTGGACGAAGCCTGCCGTTCACTGGCGATCCCGAAACGTCTGACTACGCTAACTCGCGATATCTGGCAGTTGCAGTTGCGTATGTCCCGTCGTCAGGGAAAACGCGCATGGAAACTGCTGGAGCATCCTAAGTTCCGTGCGGCATACGACCTGTTGGCCTTACGAGCCGAAGTTGAGCGTAACGCTGAACTGCAACGTCTGGTGAAATGGTGGGGTGAGTTCCAGGTTTCCGCGCCGCCAGACCAAAAAGGGATGCTTAACGAACTGGATGAAGAACCGTCACCGCGTCGTCGTACTCGTCGTCCACGCAAACGCGCACCGCGTCGTGAGGGTACCGCATGACAGTGGCGTATATTGCCATAGGCAGCAATCTGGCCTCTCCGCTGGAGCAGGTCAATGCTGCCCTGAAAGCATTAGGCGATATTCCAGAAAGCCGCATTCTTGCTGTTTCTTCGTTTTACCGCACCCCACCGCTGGGGCCGCAAGATCAACCCGATTACTTAAATGCCGCCGTCGCGCTGGAAACCACTCTTGCCCCTGAAGAGCTACTCAATCACACACAACGTATCGAATTGCAGCAAGGTCGCGTCCGTAAAGCTGAACGCTGGGGACCGCGCACGCTGGATCTCGACATCATGCTGTTTGGTAATGAAGTAATAAATACCGAACGTCTGACCGTTCCGCACTACGATATGAAAAATCGTGGCTTTATGCTGTGGCCACTGTTTGAAATTGCGCCGAAGTTAGTGTTTCCTGATGGGACAGTATTAGACAACTTTTTACGAATAAATAAATTCGATGAATTAAATAAATGGCAATACAATAGTGTTGCAAATATAAATAAATTCCGAAAATAGCCTTCCCACAATTGCAATTAATTCGCCCCAGAATATAATCATAAACATATAATATTTTACCCCACTTGGCAGCCCCGCCCATATACACCATTATCGTCACATTATATATTTAGTTTTACTTAAAATTGAATTAAGTGGATATTTAATATTAAATGTGCACAATACTCCCCTAATGATGAACAGATGTTACATTCGGTAAATCCAAACATCCATCATTAACAAACCATTCACCTTTTCTTTCTCGGGACTTCCTGCTTGAGGGGGGCTGATTAAAGTTAAACTCATGGAATATTATTCAAGGATTATTATGTCTAAAAAATTAGGTTTTGCGCTGTCCAGCTTGATGTTAGCAATGGTTGCTGGTAATGCTTCTGCTGCACTGGACGGTGGCCAATTAAATATCAGTGGTCTGGTAGTTGATAACACCTGTGAAACCCGTGTTGATGGTGGCAACAAAGATGGCCTGGTGCTTCTGCAAACTGCAACTGTTGCTGAAATCAGTGCTGGCGTACTGAATGACACCGTAGGTGCTAAAGCTAAACCTTTCAGCATCACCGTTGACTGCAGCAATGCAAACCCGAATCCTGGTAGCACCGCAAAAATGACCTTCGGTTCCGTGTTCTTTGGCAACAGCAAAGGGACTCTGAACAACGATATGTCTATTAACACGCCTTCTGACGGCGTAAATATTGCCCTGCACAATATTGATGGTTCCACTATCAAACAGGTTCAAATTAACAACCCAGGCGATATTTACACAAAAACGCTGGACGCTACGACTAAATCTGCAACCTATGATTTTAAAGCATCCTATGTCCGTGCTGAAGCAAGCCAGGCACCAACTGCTGGTTATGTTAAAACCAACACTGCATATACCATTACTTACCAGTAATCCTTCGTTAGATTCATAAACTGAATATCTATGGGAGTAACTTTCTTAATAGTGGAATGTTACTCCCTATTTTAATTAACTCTGTCGGGAATGGTTTATGTTTTTAAACGCTAAACATACTGCAGCTGTATGCTTCGCCACTTGTATGAGCTTAAGCGCATCGGCAATAGCAGATATCGTAATTTCAGGAACTCGCGTAATTTATAAAAGTAATGAAAAAAGCGTTAATGTTCGGCTGGAAAATAAGGGGAATAATCCGTTACTCGTTCAGAGCTGGCTGGATACTGGCGACGATAGTGCTGAACCAGGGAGTATTACTGTCCCATTTACCGCCACCCCTCCTGTTTCGCGAATTGATGCCAAACGTGGTCAAACTATTAAATTGATGTACACGGCTTCCTCACCGCTGCCAAAAGACCGAGAAAGTGTTTTCTGGTTTAACGTACTCGAGGTTCCACCCAAACCTGACGCAGATAAAGTCGCCAACCAGAGTCTTCTGCAATTGGCATTCCGTACGCGTATCAAATTATTTTATCGCCCGGAAGGTTTAAACGGACTGCCATCAGATGCACCCGCAGCACTGAAATGGTCATGGGCAACCTCTGCTGGAAAAACTGCATTGCGCGTCGCAAATCCGACACCGTATCACGTCTCATTCAGTAGTGGTGATTTAGTCGCCAATGGCAAAACCTACCCCCTGGATGTAAAAATGGTAGCCCCGCTGAGTGAAGAAACCTTCTACATAAAAGGCATGAGTGGTAAAGCAAGTTCTGCCAAAGTGCATTTCTTCGCCATAAATGACTTTGGTGGTGCAATTGAAGGCAATGCCAGCCTGTAACTAAATCAGGAATAAACGCAGCAGGAAGCACAACGTGTCCAGAAAAATCATAAAAACGCATAATAACAAACTTACATATATAGCCTCGTTTTGCGCATTGCTATTAAGCCCCTGTGCCATAAGCGCTGAACACGTTGAATATGATAATACCTTTTTGATGGGGCAAGATGCTTCTAACATCGACCTTAGTCGGTATACCGAAGGTAACCCTACCTTGCCCGGCGTGTATGACGTCAGTGTTTATATCAATGATCAACCGGTTATCAACCAAAGCATTTCCTTTATTACCCTCGAAGGTAAGAAGAATGCGCAGGCTTGTATCACCCTGAAGAATTTATTGCAGTTTCACATTAATAGACCAGATATAAATGCCGAGAATTCCATCCTTCTACAGCGCGAAGGCGAACTCGGAGATTGTCTAGATTTGGCGAATATCATTCCCCAGGCTTCAGTTCATTATGACGTCAACGATCAACGGCTGGATATCAACGTTCCTCAAGCCTGGATAATGAAGAATTACCAAAACTATGTTGATCCGTCATTGTGGGAAAACGGTATTAACGCCGCAATGCTGGCCTACAATGTGAACGCATATCACAGCGAAATTCCAGACAGAAAAAACGACAGTGTTTATGCGGCATTTAACGGCGGTATAAATCTGGGGGCATGGCGGCTTCGCGCAACCGGCAACTACAACTGGATGACCAATGTAGGCAGTGATTACGATTTTCAGAATCGCTATTTGCAGCGCGACCTGGCCTCTTTGCGTTCACAGTTAATAGTGGGTGAGTCATACACAACTGGGGAAACCTTTGATGCTGTCAGTATTCGCGGTATTCGTTTATACAGCGACAGCCGAATGCTACCGCCTGCGTTAGCTAGTTTTGCGCCTATTATTCATGGTGTCGCTAACACCAACGCAAAAGTCACCATTACCCAGGGTGGTTATAAAATCTATGAAACTACCGTGCCGCCGGGAGCATTTGTTATTGATGATTTAAGCCCATCAGGCTACGGCAGCGATCTCATTATCACTATCGAAGAATCTGATGGCACAAAACGAACTTTTTCCCAGCCATTTTCTTCGGTAATTCAGATGCAACGCCCTGGTGTTGGAAGATGGGACATCAGTGCTGGTCAGGTATTAAAAGACGATATTCAAAATGAGCCAAATTTGTTCCAGGCCAGCTACTACTATGGTCTGAACAACTATCTTACAGGTTATACCGGTATTCAAATTACCGATAATAACTATACTGCCGGGCTGTTGGGCCTTGGCCTGAATACCGCGTACGGTGCGTTTTCAGTCGATGTAACCCACTCGGATGTGCAAATTCCGGACGATAAAACCTACCGCGGGCAAAGCTATCGCATCTCCTGGAATAAGTTATTTGAAGATACCAGAACCTCGCTCAATATCGCCGCTTACCGTTATTCAACCCAGAATTATCTGGGGCTTAACGATGCACTGACATTGATCGATGAAGTAAAACATCCGGAACAGGACCTGGAACCTAAAAATATGCGTAACTATTCACGCATGAAAAATCAGGTTACGGTTAGTATTAACCAACCCCTCAAGTTTGAAAAGAAAGACTATGGCTCATTCTATCTTGCCGGAAGTTGGTCTGACTATTGGGCGGACGGACAAAATAATACTAACTACTCCATTGGTTATAGTAACAGCGCATCGTGGGGAAGCTACAGCATTAGTGCCCAACGGTCCTGGAGCCAGGACGGCGGTAATGAAGACAGCATCTATCTAAGCTTTAGCATTCCTATCGAAAAGTTACTGGGTTCAGAACATCGCGACTCTGGTTTTCAGAGCATTGATACTCAGTTAAATAGTGATTTCAACGGCAGCAATCAACTCAGTATCAGCAGTAGTGGTTATAGCACCGAAAACCATATCAGTTATAGCGTCAATACAGGCTATTCGATGATGAAATCCAGTGATGATTTGGGCTATATCGGCGGATATGCAAGCTATGAATCTCCCTGGGGAACTCTTTCCAGTTCAGTTTCCGCAAGCAGTGATAATAGCCGTCAAATCTCATTTAATACCGACGGCGGATTTGTTTTACATAGCGGCGGCCTGACCTTCAGTAATGACAGCTTTAGCGACTCAGACACTCTGGCCGTTGTACAAGCGCCAGGAGCTAAAGGGGCGCGTATTAACTATGGTAATAGTACGATAGATCGTTGGGGATATGGTGTTACTAACGCGCTCTCCCCTTATCATGAAAACCGAATTGCACTCGATATTAACGGTCTGGAAAATGACGTTGAATTGAAAAGTACCAGTGCTATTACTGTCCCCCGCCAAGGGTCTGTTGTCTTTGCTGGTTTTGAAACAGTTCAGGGACAATCAGCGATTATGAACATCAAGCGAACTGACGGTAAAAACATTCCGTTTGCCGCAGATATTTATGACGAGAACGGAAATATTATTGGCAATGTAGGGCAAGGTGGTCAGGCCTTTGTTCGAGGTATAGAACAACAAGGTAACATACGTATCAACTGGCTTGACGACGGTAAACCTGTCACTTGCCTTGCTCATTACCAGCAGAGCGCAGCACCAGAAAAAATAGCGCAAACTATTATTCTGAATGGAATTAGTTGTCAGATTCAGTAACAACAGGGAATTTCACATAATGAGAATAACACTGCATAAATTGGCAATACTGACTGGATTATTTTTATCATCCTCTGTACTTGCAACAGACATTAATGTTGATTTTACAGCAACCGTAAAAGCATCAACTTGTAACATTACGTTATCAGGCGACAATGTCACCCCTGATGGGAGTGACACCTACACATTAACTTTCCCAGGAACTATTGGTCTGGACAAAATTGCAAATAAAACGACTCAAGCACAGGCGAATTTTAATCTGGTTGCCAGCGGTTGTACCACAGGCGTCAGCAAAATCAATACCAGGCTCAGTGGGAATGCTTCCGGAACTACTCCCGCATTAATTGTTCCACTCTCTTCTGACACTACATCAACAACTAATTATATTGGTATGGGTATAAAAGCACTTGGTGAAGATGATTCGACATTCTTAATCCCAAACAGTGCGCCGAGTTTTATTCCATGGGAAATTAGTGATACAGACAAAACTCTTGAACTGACCGTTGCACTGCGCGAAACCACGGCTGGCAGTGGTGTTCCTGGCGATTTCCGCGCCCAGGCAACTTTCAATTTCATTTATGAATAACAGGGATGATAATAATGAAATCTAAAACATTATGTTATGGACTACCCGCTGGTGTTTTTTTTGCGGCATCCCTATTCACCAGCCAATTGTTTGCAGCTACCGATAGCGTTAAGCTGAATGTTAAAGCAACCGTAGAGACGGGAACCTGTACCGCCAGCCTGGTGGATGACAATGATCAGCCTATTTCTGTTATTGCATTTGGGGATGCTTACATTCCTGAAATTGATGCCAAAACAAAAATTAAAATATTTAAGTTACAGTTTAAGGATTGTGCTGGTATTCCTAATAAAAAAGCACTCGTAAAATTAACTAAACGCGCAACTTGTGAAGGAGCAGCCAACGATGGGCCTGGTTTTGCAAACGGCTCCGCCGCTGCTGATAAAGCAAATGCTGTTGCGGTTGAAGTATGGAATACCACGACACCTGGTACAGACGGCAAGACTCAATTTAGCTGCGTAACACCAGTCGCTCAGGAAGTGAATATCTCCACTGCAACAGGAACTACGTCAGTATATCATCCTATGAGTGCACGCCTGGTGGTAGAGAAAAATAAAAGCAAAACCGACATCACTGCCGGTCCGTTTTCCGCACCTGCAACATTTTCTATCACCTATAACTAACAGGCCATTAAAGTCAGGGACCGATTATGCTTTCCTCTCAACTAAAAATTAAGATAAAAACAAGTCTGTTCCTGGCATTATTGTTTGCCACATCCAGTCCTGTATATGCAGGGCTGGATGTGGATATGGTTGCCAATATCAAGAACAGTACATGTAAAAGTGGCCTCAGTAACCTTGGTAATATCGACCTTGGTGTGGTTGGTGTGGATTATTTTTCTGGTAACGTCGCACCTGAAGATGATTATCCGGGTGGGAGAGAGTTCACTATCACTGTGACTGACTGCGCCATCCAGGGTTCTGGAAATGTGTTAAATCAGTTACATATTAACTTTAAACCGCTTAATGGCGTGATGGCGACAGGCTCTCAGCAAATTTTTGCAAATGAAAATGTCGCCGGCGCTCAAAACGTAGGTGTAGTAATATTTTCCACTCAGGACCCGGCTAATATATTTAATGTTCTTACCCCAGCGGGCAGTTCTCGTTCAATTTATCCGGTGATGACTGCTGATTTAAACAATTCATCCTGGAAATTCTATACACGGATGCAAAAAATCAACCCTGTATTAAATGTCATGCCCGGCCAAATCATAAGCCATGTATTAATTGATATTTACTACGAGTAACATACCAAAAACAAATTACTGCGACTATTACAGCAGTGGATGGTGGAGTGAAAATGAAGACATTCTTCAGATATTTTCTTTTTTTAATTCTGTGCTTGAGTTGTTATACCGCGAGTGCTGGCACTGATGATTTCGTAGGATATGTTGTTGGGAATAACTACGGCGTTGGTCCGTCAGATCAAAAATGGAGAGAAACCGGGCCAAATGGAGATGTGACAGTCGTGTTCAGGTATGGTACCAGTACAAATAATTTAGTATTTTATAAACCAACACAACTGGGTCCAACAGGGGTGAAATTACATTGGAGTCAGTTAGATACTGCTTCTGGCGGAGGCTTTCTTTATTGTAACAGAAGCAATAACACCAGTGGCGGGGCAATGCGTATCGAAAATGCAATGGTTGACTCTGGAAAAAGATATGGTAACCATAAACTATTCAATACATCTGTTCCCGGTTTGTATTATACAATATTAATTTCAAATATGTGG
>OJYG01000282.1_pt1 | contig 22554 bp, 24 predicted proteins | sample 1600841 | NCBI WGS metagenome assembly OJYG01 (sample SAMN04436709, study PRJEB24849) | human gut metagenome | biome: human gut; feature: NICU; material: stool | host: Homo sapiens | place: USA: Saint Louis, MO | collected 2010-09-09
AGGGCTTAATAATTAAGATTTTTAAAAATTGAAATCTTTTTGTCCCAAACTCTTTCTACTTAAATTTTATTATGCCCCCTACATGGATGTGTAAGAAATTTTTATATTGAAAGTAATCAAAAATGTTGAAAAACAAATGATTTTTGGAAGATGCATTTAGGTATTTTCAATGTCAGGATTTAAAAATGGGGCAAAAGTGGGGCAAAAACGAATGACTCACATTTGGTTTGAAAACCTATAATACCTAAAGTTTTATTACAAAACTTATATTCTATAAATTAGGCAATTTTAAAATTTTGATTAAAAAGAAAGATTTAGATAGAGCTGTTGGTAGACTTAGGAAATTTTAAGAACATGCATTAGTTAAATTAAATGGTTCTTTTCAATTAAGTTTTAACTTCTATCTGGTAAGTAAAAGGAAAAATAATACCCGTGGTGCTAGTTAAACTCAAAATACAAGAAAAGCCTAAAAGGACTATACTGTAAATGATAAAACAAAACAGGAGGATAGTCCAAATGAGCCACTTACATTAGTCCTGTGAAATACAGAACTAAATCCTTCACTTAAATTACTTGTCTAACTTTTTGGGGTAAGTACCAACAGTGCTTTTTTTTTGTTGAAATCGCAAAGAATCTAAGCTTTCTTTTTGCAGATAACATTCGCTCTTTTATTTTCAGTATGATTGAGTCGATGCCCCGTTCTCGACCGGTTATTATTGCAACTTATCGAATGCTAGAGCACTATGCCATCACTTTTTGGAAGAATACTTAGAGCAATTCTACGTAGAATGGAATGCGAAAAAGTGATAATTAAAGAGACGAAAAAGCTGAGAATATGATTTCCCAGCTTTTTTGAATGCGATAGAAATAGCAACTAGACTATTTACGAAAGGCCTCAATAATGTAGGTGAAGCCAGTAACTAAAAATGAAAAGGCAATGACATAAACGACAAAGACACCTGTAGCCACTGGATTGAACAGAATCACTAGACCTAGTAAAAATACAAGCAAGGCTACCCACGTGATATTGCTACCAATAATAGGGAAAATCAATCCTAGACGTTTGCCTTTAAAGAAAGCAATAATGGCTTCTACAATTAACCAAATTCCTACAATGGTCGGAATGACGACCGGCAGGGTCACAAAGCCATAAGCAACGAGGTAAAGAGCTAAGAGAAGACTAACAAACCCTTGGAAAAGATAAACAGGTGAGCGAAGCTCTTTTGGTGCAGAGAAATAGCCTAAAATAGCTGCTATAGAAGAAACCAGTAAATCAAATGCAATCCACCAGCTGTAAGCAACAAGATTAGCTACTGGGTTTGTAAATAGGAAAAGTCCTAAAAGGACAAAAACAACTCCTGCAAGGAATAGCAGTAAACGATTAGAAAATTTCATTTCAATCCCCCCTATATAGTATAGTCTGATAATAAAACTATTATATTTATTTTTATAGAAAATGTCAATAAAATAAATAAACAATTTGGAAGTTTCAGTCTGACTTACAAAAAGAAAAGGAGTTTCCACTCCTTTTCACAGATTGAAGACAAAGTCCTTATAAAAGTGTCTTCTAAAGATTTTAACTTCAATCTGAAGCGAGGTTATCCTCGCTTTTTCTATTTATCAAACAATTCCTTATTTTCAATCAAGAGTTCTAGTGGAGATTTTTCTCTTGCTACAATAAAACCAGGTTCATATTGAGTATGAAATGTTCTTTTCTGAGAAGTTGGATCAATATACAACTCATCTCCATCTTCTGTGTATAGTTGGTTGCCTTTTGTTAGATAAAGTAAATCCTCTAAGTGCTGTCCATAAGTATGTAGGAAATGTTCGATGTATTTGACAGCTTTTAAGATCTCACTTACTTTGTCAGAGTATTCATTCGATTCAAGAACACTCTTTTCTAACTCAATTTCTTTACTAGTTCCAAATAGTTGGGTTGGAGTTGCATTAAAATATTCTGCTATCTTATCCAAATTTGCAAAGGTAGGATAGCTTTTTTGTTTTTCGTAGTCAGAGATGGATTGTTTACCGATTCCTAAATCTTCCGCAAGTTGAGTTTGACTTACTCCTTTTTCTATGCGTAGGCGTGCCAAATTGGGTCCAAAATTTTGAATAATAAAGGTCATGGGAAACTCCTAATTTTATTTTTAACTTATTTTATCACCTATAAACTTACAAATCAAGTTTTTAGTTGACTATCCAAAATAATTTTTATAAAATATATTTATAACTTATAAACAAGTTATAAACTATACAAAATGGTTCGTAAGTTTAAGGACAGTGAGTGAGGAGGAAGTTGAGGGCGAGACTATGACTTATGACTATTCGAAGCCTTGGAGCTAGAAATTGTGTGGACAAGGTCAAGGGACGAGCCTGACGGGAAGTCAGGCGAAGTCCTGCAGACTGTCGTCCATACAATTTCTAGCCAAGCAAAAGCTGGCTATTCTAACAGCCAGCAAAAAGGGACACTTAGGACAACGTCCAAAGAACGACGGAACGAGCAAACGTTGATTTGACGGTGTTTCTGAGGCCTAAAAAATCTAAAAGAAGGGGGGACAATTTTGTTGGTTTCTATACAAGATTTAAGAAGCATTCAAGAACGATGTGATGTAGGAGAATTAGTACAGAGGTTAGATGTCAGTATCGATAGACTAACGGTTATCTGGGATACAGACACTGGTTCTCTAAGACGGATTTTCAAAAATCTGAAACAGGCAATAAGTACAAGAGTTGATTCATTTGAAATATATGATAATGTTCGAGATGATGTCTTTACTTTAGCTAAAGTTTTTAATGAGTATGATTCAATCAATATTATATTCTTCCAATTAGCCATTTATGGAAATGAACAATTGATTCGGATTGATTTCAATCCTAACACTTTAAAAGAATTTGATGGAATGAAAGTATGGAGGCAATTAATGTACTTTGCTAGATTGAATTCATTGACGGTACGTTTGTCTCGTTTTGATTTGGCATTTGACATTTTCAACAGGCCTGAGATCGTTAATTTGCAACATATTAAAGGTGGTGTTACCCATAAGGTCTTCTATGGTCGAGGGGGTGAATTAGAGACGAAATATTGGGGTTCTAGCGGTAGTAATGTACAAGTTAGGTTATATGATAAGAATAAAGAAATCATTGCTCACAAGCGCGATGAGAAGCTAGATTTGGCTGTAAATCCGTTTTGGTGGAGACTGGAATTCCAACTTAGAACCAAAGCGATTGGTGAGGAGATGGTCCAAGATGTTATGAATCGACTTGATAATTTCGGATTTTATAAGCTAGAACATATTCGAGTGGAGCAAAGAGCATTTACAATTATCTTTCTCAACAATCCTGAACTGTTATCATTGGCTTTTCCAAATTTAAAATCAGACAGCATCAAAAAGAAAAAAACAAGAGTCCGCAAACTATTGAGAGAAGAAACGAACCAATTTGCGGAAGAATTAAAAGAAGTATTAATACAGAATCTCCCTAAATTAAATACAGAATTACAACTACTTGTAGGTGAGTTTCTGAATTTAGAAAATAAATAAGGAGGATAACTATGGACAATAATTTAATTAGTAACAAAGAATTAATTGAAATGGGCTATCGCCCTCATACAGCGAATGATATCATTCATCAGGCGAGAGAATTACTTGTATCACGAGGCTATACGTTTTATAATCGCAAACGTTTGATGGTTGTTCCCAAAAGTGTTGTAAATGAGATTCTAGGAACTGAGGTGGCGTAATATGGCAAGTGTTCGTTATCGAAAGCGAGGAGATAGTAATTTATGGACCTATGAAATTCGTAGCGAAGGGAAAACAGTTGTTCATAATAGCGGTTTTAAAACAAAAAAACTTGCAGAGTCAGAAGCTGAACCGATTCTGCAAGAACTTCGTTTAGGGAAAAGAATTTCTAGAGATATTTCTCTTGTCGATCTATATCAAGAATGGCTTGAACTAAAAATTCTACCGAGTAGTAGGTCGGAAGAGACAAAGAAAAAATATCTTCTCCGTAAAAACACAATTGAAAGATTATTTGGAAATAAAAAAGTCACTCAAATTCGTGCGAGTGAATACCAAAGAATTATGAATAAGTATGGACAAACAGTTGGTAGAAATTTTCTTGGTAGATTGAATACTGGAATTCATCAGAGCATCCAAATGGCAATTGCTGACAAAGTTCTAATAGATGATTTTACACAACATGTCGAGTTGTTTTCATCCAAAGAACAACAGATGACAGAAGAGAAATATTTACATACAGAAAAGGACTATCTGGATTTACTTTTAGCAGTAAAGAGAAAATTCGATTACCAACGTTCAATTGTTCCTTATATCGTCTATTTTCTATTAAAAACAGGCATGAGGTTTGGAGAGTTAGTAGCGTTAACTTGGAATGAGGTTGATTTTGACAGAGGATTGTTAAAAACATACAGGAGGTATAATACTCTCTCTCATAAGTTTGTTCCACCAAAAAATAAAACGTCTATTCGGATGGTTCCGATAGACGAAGAGTGTATCAAAATTTTGCGCCTTTTACAAACGGAGCAAGAAAGATCAAACATGGAGTTAGGAATCAAAAATCGATATCGAATGATCTTTCAACATTTTGGATATATTCATTCAGTTCCAGATATTGCAAGCGTCAATAAAGCTTTGAGTGTTCTCTTAAATGAGTTGGACATTTATCCAATTATCACGACAAAAGGAGCACGTCACACCTATGGAAGCTACCTCTGGCACAAAGGTTTTGACCTTGGAGTTATTGCAAAAATTCTAGGGCATAGAGATATTTCAATGTTGGTAGAAGTATATGGACACACTTTAGAAGAGAAAATTTTTGAGGAATTTAATCAAATCAGAGATATCTGGAAAGATTGCTCATAAAAAAATGTGGGGCAAATGATGGGGCAAATGCTCTTAAGACAAGCAAAAAAGCCTTGGTTATCAAGGCTTTTACTGTTGAAGTTTGATGCCCCCTACAGGGCTCGAACCTGTGACCCATGGATTAAGAGTCCACTGCTCTACCAACTGAGCTAAGGAGGCAACAGAAAAAGCTGTATTGGTGCCGGACCTTCACGATTTGTATTGAACCCGCGCAATTAAGCAGGTGGGCAACTCGCTCTAACTGAAGCTGCTTCCGCGTGAGACGGCCTGCAAGCTGTTAGAAGTCTTTTGTTTCCCTAATAATACAAAAAATAGTCGGTCAACACTTAAGTGTGAAGTCGTACACCACAGCGTTTCTATAATTATGATACCACAATTTTTGAAAAATTCAAGAGAAAAAATTGATTTTTTGCAAACGACACCACGATTTTTTAGTGGTTTTTGAGTTGTTCAATCTTATTTTTAGTCATGCCAAGGGCTCGTTCGTACTTCCCGTTTTCGTTCGGAGTGAAATAATCGGCATTTTTAATTTTTTCAGGAAGGTAGTCTTGCTGCACCCAATTACCAGGATAGTTATGTGGATATTTGTAATCTTGCGCGTTTCCCAGCTCCTTGCTACCAGCGTAGTGACCGTCTCGTAGATGGCGGGGGATAGGTAAGTTTCCATTTTGTCGCAAATCCGAAAGAGCTTTATCTATAGCTACTATGGCAGAGTTGGACTTAGGAGAAAGTGCTAGGTCAATGACAATGTTGGCAATGAGGATGCGAGCTTCTGGGAACCCGATTTTTTGAGCAGCTTCAAGTGCGGTCACTGTATGAATCTGAGCATCGGGGTTTGCCAGACCAATGTCCTCATAAGCGATGACCGTCAGACGTCGTGCGAGACTGGGAAGGTCTCCAGCTTCAATCAAGCGAGCTGCATAATGGAGACTGGCATTGACATCAGACCCGCGAATAGACTTCTGTAAGGCGGACAGAACGTCATAGTGCCCGTCTCCGTCCTTGTCCATAGTGATGTAGCTCTTTTGCAGGCTGTTTTCCATAATATCCAGAGTGATATGGCGAACGCATGTATTATCTGCTTGAGTAGAGAGAACTGCTAAATCTAGAGAATTAAAGGCTGAGCGCAAGTCTCCGTTCGTGGAAGTGGCAATGAAATCCAGAGCGTCATCATCTAGCTGGACAGGAAAGTCAAAGCCTCGTTCGGTGTCCGTCAGGGCTGTTTGAATAGCTTGTTTAATATCGTCATTTGTCAGAGGCTCCAGCTCGAAAATCTGTACCCGGCTGCGAATAGCAGGAGTGACGGAGAAAAAAGGATTTTCTGTTGTGGCACCAATCATGATGATTAGACCGTTTTCTAACAGAGGGAGGAGGAAGTCCTGCTTTGTCTTATCCAAGCGGTGAATCTCATCTAAAAGTAGCACCAAACCACCAGAGAACTTGGCTTCTTCCGCAATCTCTTGCAGACGCTTCTTACTATCAACGGTAGCATTAAAGGTCCGAAAAGCAAATTTTGTAGTACCAGCGATGGCAGAAGCAATGGAAGTCTTACCGATGCCGGGCGGACCATAGAGAATCATGGAAGACAGGCGATTGGCTTCCACCATGCGACGAATGATTTTTCCTTCACCGACCAGATGTTTCTGACCGATGACCTGATTGATATTTTTAGGCCGCATGCGAATCGCTAAATTGTCTGGCATACGTTTTCCTCCTTACTGGTATTCTTTTCAACTGTTCTGATTTATGTTACTATAGTTATATCTATTTTAACACATTTTAAAGGATTGGAGAGAGGCTGGCTATGGTTAAATATGGATTTTTGGATATATTAAATGAAGAAATGGGGCAATGCTTTCCATTTGACTATGAGATAAACTGGGATAAGAAGAATCATGCCGTAGAAGTGTCCTTTCTCTTAGAAGTACAAAATGCAAAGGGCATCGAACTGTTAGATGTGGATGGAGAAAGTAGCACAGAAGACATTTTCTTTGAAGAAAGCGTTCTCTTTTATAATCCTGCTAAGTCTCACTTTGAAACAGAGGATTATCTAACAGCTGTTCCTTACGAGCCAAAAAAAGGTTTGTCTCGTGAATTCTTGACCTACTTTGTGGATTTTTTGAAGCAGACAGCCGAAGAGGGATTAGATGCTCTCATGGATTTTCTGGCAGATCCAGCGGCAGAGGAATTTGAAATTGTCTGGAATAATAAAGCTTTTGAAAAAGCCAGAGCAGATTTGCAAGAGACGGACTTTTATCCCTATCCGAGATACTAAAACACAAGGGTGTCCCAAGAAGACGACTAATTGTGCGGAGGAAAGTAAGAATGAGCGATATGACTGTTTTGCATCAAACGTTTGATTTCTCAGGCTGTAAAATTGCTTTGCTGCATGGTGATACAATTTTAACCATTGTAAGAGACGATATTTCGACTATTCCTTATCCTAATATGTGGGATTTTCCTGGCGGTGGGAGAGAAAAGGACGAGACGCCTTTTGAGTGCATTAAAAGAGAAGTCTTTGAGGAGCTGGGCATTGAACTGATGGAGGATTCCATTGCTTGGGTCAAATGTTATCAGGGATTTGTTCATCCTGAGAAAGTTTCTGTTTTCATGGTGGCTTCTATCTGTCAAGAACTAATAGATCAGATTGTCTTTGGTGACGAAGGACAGGGCTACAAATTAGTAAATATAGAAGAATTATTAGCGGATGAAAACGTCATCCCGCAGTTGAAAAGTAGATTGGGAGATTATTTGGAGGTGCAGAGATGATTCATATAGAACAAGCAGAAGCTACAGATTTAGAAACCATTATCGGTATTCAACGTGCTAGTTTTAAAGCTGTCTACGAAAAATATCATGACCAGTATGATCCTTATCTGGAAGATAGGGAGCGGATTAAGTGGAAGTTGGTGGAACGTCTTAATAGTTTTTACTATTTTGTCAAAGATGATGAGGAAATTGTTGGCTTTCTTCGCTTGCAAACCAACGATGAGCGAACAAAAGGTTGGCTTGGTACAGCTGCGATTTTGCCTCAATATCAGCGAAAAAGCTATGGCTACGAAGGGATTCGCCTGCTAGAGAAAAGATTTCCTACGATTACTCAGTGGGATTTGTGTACGGTTTTCCAAGATGAGCCTATGGTCAAATTTTATGAAAAATGCGGCTATCATCAAACGCATACTGAACCAGAGCAAGAGGGCATGGATATGGTTTATATGACGAAGAGTATTAAAAGAAAGGAATGACACATGAACACTTGGCAAGAACTAACTATCATGGTCAGCCGTGAGGCGGAAGAAGCGGTCAGTAATATTCTGATTGACCTAGGCAGTCAAGGTGTGGCGATTGATGACAGTGCGGATTATCTGGGGGAAGCTGGTCCTTTTGGGGAGGTGCTGCCTCAGGTAGAGCAGCTGAATATGGTTGCCATTACGGCTTATTACCCAGAAACAGCGAATCTTGAAATGATTCGTCAAGAAGTGAAAGAGCGTTTGGTACAGCTTAGAGATTTTGGTTTGGAGATTGGAGAAACCCAGTTAACCACTCAGCAGCTGGCAGAGGAAGATTGGGCGGACAATTGGAAAAAATATTTTGAACCGGCTCGAATCACCCATGACTTGACCATCGTGCCGTCCTGGACGGACTATGAGGTGACCACTGGTGAGAAGATTATCAAGCTGGATCCTGGCATGGCCTTTGGTACGGGCACTCACCCGACGACCAAGATGAGCCTCTTTGCTCTGGAGCAGGTCCTGCGGGGCGGAGAAACGGTGCTGGATGTGGGTACAGGCAGTGGGGTTCTCTCCATTGCCAGCTCTCTCTTGGGTGCCAAGGAGATTTTCGCCTATGACCTAGACGATGTGGCTGTCCGTGTTGCTCAGGAAAATATTGCGCTGAATGCTGGGACTGAAAATATTCATGTGGCAGCTGGCGACCTTCTCAAAGGCATTGATATTGAGGCTGATGTCATTGTAGCCAATATTCTGGCGGATATTTTGGTAAATCTAACGGATGATGCTTACCGTTTGCTTAAGGATGAGGGCTACCTGATTATGAGCGGAATTATCTCTGAGAAATGGAATCTGGTGCGGGAGTCAGCAGAAGCTGCTGGATTTTTCCTTGAGACCCACATGATTCAGGGCGAGTGGAATGCCTGTGTCTTTAAGAAAACCAAGGAGATTTCAGGAGTGATAGGAGGTTAGATGCAGCAGTATTTTGTGAAAGGACAGGTTGAAAATCCTGTCATTATCAGAGATAAAGATACCCTCAAGCATATGTTTTCTGTTATGCGTTTGGTAGAAGATGATGAGGTAGTACTGGTTTTTGAGGATGGTATTAAACGTCTAGCAAGAGTTGCAGATAGAGAGCGCCATGTGCTGAATCTGGTAGAAGAATTGCCAGAAAACGCGGAGCTGCCACTTCATGTGACGGTTGCTTCTGGCTTTCCCAAGGGAGACAAGCTAGAATGGGTAGCTCAGAAAACGACGGAACTGGGTGCAGCTGCTATCTGGGCCTTTCAGGCCGACTGGTCTGTTGCCAAGTGGGACGGTAAGAAACTTGCTAAAAAAGCAGACAAACTAGAGAAGATTGTTTTGGGAGCAGCAGAGCAGAGCAAACGCAATTGGGTACCAGAAGTTCGACTTTTCGAGAAGAAAATTGATTTTTTAGATTGTTTGAGCCAGTTTGACCGCGTCATTGTAGCTTATGAGGAATCTGCCAAAGGGGGAGAGTCTGCTGCTTTGGTCAAGGCTGTGACAGAACTCAAAAAAGGAAGTCGGATTTTATTTATTTTTGGTCCAGAAGGTGGCCTGTCTCCAGCAGAAATTGCCACATTGGAAGAGATGGGAGCTATACTTGCAGGGCTGGGTCCACGTATCTTGCGGACAGAGACAGCTCCGCTTTACGCACTCAGTGCAGTCAGTGTACTGACAGAGCTACTGCAATAGGGAAAAATCATTGGGAAAGCTAATTTCTATTGTCCTTAACTCCTGACTTTGGTATAATATAAGTGAAATATCTAGCTTAGCTAGAAAGGATGGAAGTACAGGAACAAATTTGCTAGCTAGATGACGAAAAATGCTTTTGCTTGATAAGGAGAGGAGGTTCAATCATGTCTTTATCTACCTTATTTGAGTTGTTGATTGCTATGCTAGGCGTTGTATCAGCTTGCTATCTCATTTATGCTTATGTTGAATTTATCGGAGATATGTTGCATACTGAAAAACATCACTTCTTCCATCACAACCCGCCTATTTAAAGGCGGGCTTTTTACCTGAAATGGTGCCATGTTCTTTTTCCTAGTATTGGGGAAATGGTATTGAATCTGCAGCTTTTAGGTATTTCTTATGATTCTATTGCTTTCTTCTGTATTTCCTTGTTTTCATATCGGTCTAAAAATGATAAAATGGTAGGAAGAACTGGAGAGAGAAAATGCCAAAAGAAGTGAATTTGACGGGCGATCAAGTGGTCGCTCTTACTAGAAAGTATTTATCATCAGAAGATGTTGCCTTTGTTCAAAAAGCTTTGGTTTATGCAGTAGGTCGGCATCGGGGGCAATTTCGCCAATCAGGTGAGCCATATATCATCCATCCGATTCAAGTGGCAGGGATTTTAGCTAAGCTAAAGTTGGATGCGGTCAGTGTCGCTTGCGGTTTTTTACATGATGTTGTAGAAGACACAGCTGCAACTTTGGACGATTTGGAAGGCGAGTTTGGACATGGTGTGCGCGTGATTGTCGATGGTGTGACCAAACTTGGTAAAGTCAAGTACATGTCTCACGAGGAGCAGTTGGCTGAAAACCACCGAAAAATGCTAATGGCGATGTCTAAGGATATTCGTGTCATTTTGGTCAAGCTGGCAGACCGTTTGCACAATATGCGAACGCTCAAGCATCTGCGCAAAGACAAGCAGGAACGCATCTCACGTGAAACCATGGAAATTTATGCTCCGTTGGCTCATCGCTTGGGGATTTCGAGCGTCAAATGGGAATTGGAAGATTTAGCTTTTCGATATTTGAATCCGACAGAGTTTTATAAGATTTCCCACCTGATGAAAGAAAAACGTCGGGAACGTGAGGAGTTAGTGGACGAAGTGGTTCATAAGATTGAAACCTATGCGTCTGAGCGTAATCTTCATGGGGAAATTTACGGTCGTCCTAAACATATTTACTCCATTTATCGGAAAATGCAGGACAAGAAAAAGCGTTTTGATGAGATTTATGACTTGATCGCTATTCGTTGCATTTTAGATACGCAAAGTGATGTGTATGCTATGTTGGGCTACATTCATGAACTCTGGCGACCAATGCCCGGACGTTTTAAAGATTATATTGCTAATCGCAAGGCAAATGGTTACCAGTCAATCCATACGACCGTCTATGGGCCTAAGGGACCGATTGAGTTTCAAATTCGGACCAAAGAAATGCACGAAGTGGCAGAATACGGGGTTGCTGCACACTGGGCCTATAAAAAAGGTATTAAAGGGCAGGTTGATAGCAAAGAATCGGCGATTGGGATGAATTGGATTAAGGAGATGATGGAACTCCAAGACCAGTCCAATGATGCACAGGATTTTGTGGATTCCGTCAAGGAAAATTACCTTGCTGAAGAAATCTATGTCTTCACGCCGGATGGTGCTGTTCGTTCGCTGCCAAAAGACTCAGGACCGATTGATTTTGCTTATGAAATCCATACAAAAGTGGGTGAAAAAGCGGTTGGTGCAAAGGTAAATGGTCGCATGGTGCCCTTGACTACGAAGTTAAAAACTGGGGACCAAGTTGAGATTATTACCAGTTCCAATTCCTTTGGACCGAGTCGTGACTGGATTAACCTTGTTAAGACTAGCAAGGCACGCAATAAAATTCGTCAATTTTTCAAAAATCAAGACAAGGAATTATCCATTTCTAAAGGTCGAGAACTTCTGCAAGCACAATTTCAAGAAAATGGCTATGTGGCTAACAAATACATGGACAAAAGACACATGGAAGAAGTTCTGCAAAAAACGAGCTACAAAACAGAGGAAACTCTTTTTGCGGCGATTGGGTTTGGTGAAGTTAGTGCTGTTTCGATTTTTAATCGTTTGACAGAAAGAGAACGCCGTGAAGAAGAGCGTGCTAAAGCAAGAGCTGAAGCAGAAGAGCTTGTTAAGGGCGGTGAAGTCAAGGTTGAAAACAAGGACACCCTCAAGGTCAAACATGAGGGCGGCGTCATTATCCAAGGTGCGTCAGGGCTTTTGATACGGATTGCCAAATGTTGTAATCCAGTTCCTGGTGATGAGATTGTCGGGTACATTACAAAGGGGCGCGGGGTTGCCATTCATCGTAAGGACTGTATGAATCTACGAGCGCAGGAAAATTATGAGCAGCGCTTGATTGAGGTCGAATGGGAAGAAAATACCTCTACGAAAGAATACACAGCGCACATTGATATTTATGGTTTGAATCGAGCAGGTCTTTTGAACGATGTGCTGCAAGTTTTGTCTAATACAACAAAAAATATCTCCACTGTGAATGCACAACCAACTAAGGATATGAAATTTGCCAACATTCATGTTTCTTTCGGAATCGCTAATTTATCCATGCTCACAACAGTTGTAGATAAGATTAAGAGCGTGCCAGAAGTTTATTCTGTCAAACGGACAAATGGCTAGGTGAGGACAGCAGAGCGGAAATGTTTTGCTAAAATTGCGTTTTTGTGAATTAATTCACAAAATGTAACGAAAATTAGGAAGTTCAACAATGAAAATAGTGATTCAGCGTGTGAAGCGAGCTTCGGTATCGATTGATAACGAACTTTATAATCAAATTCAGCAAGGACTACTGTTGCTAGTCGGTGTTGCTCCAGATGATGCTCAAGAAGATGTGGCATATGCAGCGAGAAAAATTGCCAATATGCGGATTTTTTCAGATGATGAAGACAAGATGAACTTGTCCGTCAAAGACGTAAATGGAGAAATTCTTTCTATTTCTCAATTTACCCTTTACGCAGATACAAAAAAAGGTAATCGCCCAGCTTTTATAGGCGCTGCTCAACCAGACTTGGCTAGTCAATTGTATGATGATTTTAACGAATTGCTAGGTCGAGAAATACCTGTTAAAACAGGTGTTTTCGCAGCTGATATGCAGGTTGAGTTAGTCAATGACGGACCGGTGACGATTGTGTTAGATACGAAGAATCGTTGAGAAAATGATAAATAAAAACGAGTCTGGACAAAACTGTTCCAGACTTGTTTGCTTTCTAGGATAAAACTCAATACGCATTGAGCAGTCTCCAATGTGTTAATGTTATCAGTTTCGACTTCCTTTTATATTTTTTTCCACATAAAGCTGTTGAGCGATAGCAGAGTTGACTTGCAGCTCTTTTCCATTGACCTTGAGCGCATACAGTTGAGCGTAAGGATCGTATTGCTCCAGAATCAGCGTATCTCCCAGATGTAAATCGTGTTTTTCCAAATATTTTAATAATTCAAATTCATCGTGAACTCGTGTTAAACGATAGGTCCCAGCATTTTCAACTTGATCTAAAGTCAATTGGTATTTTTCGACCAATAATTCACCTTTTGCAGGAATGGTTCCGCCGTGGGGACAGGTTTCTGGGAAATCCAGCATTTTTTCTAAGCGCTCGACAAATAATTCTGAAACGGTGTGTTCTAAGACTTCCGCTTCTTCATGGATTTGATCAGTCGTATATCCCAAATCATGTACGAGGAAAGCCTCGATTAAACGGTGCTTGCGATATAGCTCAGAAACAAGATGTAAACCAAGATCTGTCAGTAAATAACCGCTTGTTTTATCTTTTACAATCAATTTTTCGGCTTTCATCTTTTTAATCATTTCTGTGACAGCTGGGGGAGACACCTGCATCTGGGCGGCAATTTCTTTATTTGTAATTTTTTTAGTATGCGTACCAATCTCATAAATACATTTGAGGTAATCTTCTTTGTTTGGGGTCATATTGTCCTTTTACTCCTTATCATACTAGTATATCAAAAATAACTTAAGAATACAGCCGATAACCGCTTGTTTCAGAGAATGAAAGGCTTATTTATTCAAGAAGGATTTCAAGTAAAAAGGAACTGGTAATCATTTCCGGCTCCTTTTATATTTCTTATTTACTAAGACCTTCGGCAATTTTATCTAAATTCCATTTCATCATGTCGTAGTAGCTATCGCCTTTTTCTCCTTTTTCAGCGATTGAATCAGTGAAAATCTTGGCATAAATTGGAATTTTTGTATCTTTTGAAACAGTCTTCATTGGACGGTCATCAACACTACTTTCAACAAAGAGTGATGGTACTTTTGTTTTACGAAGTTTTTCAACCAATGTTTTGATTTGATCTGGAGTTCCTTCTTCTTCAGTGTTGATTTCCCAAATATAAGCAGATGGGACACCATAAGCTTTAGAGAAGTACTTGAAGCAACCTTCGCTTGTAACAATCATTTTCTTTTCAGCAGGAATATTATTGAATTTTGCTTTTGCTTCCTTGTCCAATGTTTCAAGTTTTGCAGTATAAGCTTTCAGATTCTTTTCATAAGTTTCTTTGTTTTTAGGATCTTTTTCAATCAAACGTTTTGCAATGTTTTTAGCATAAATAATTCCGTTTTCTAGATTGAGCCAAGCATGAGGATCTTCTTTCCCTTTTTCATTTTGACCTTCCAGATAGATAACATCCACTCCGTTACTTACAGCATAGTAATCTTTGTTCTCAGTCTTTTTCGCATTTTTGACCAATTTTGTAAACCAAGCATTTCCGCCGGTTTCCAAATTGATACCATTGTAGAAAATCAAATCAGCTTTTGATGTTTTTTTCACATCCTCTGGTAATGGTTCGTATTCATGTGGATCTTTTCCGACAGGAACGATACTGTGCAGATTGATTTTATCACCAGCGATATTTTTGGTAATATCAGCGATGATCGAGTTGGTAGCAACAACATTCAATTTTGAAGATTTGTTGGCAGAAGTTCCTTTTTGACCAGCGCAGGCAGCAAGCCCGATGATGGCTAAAAACAGAACGGCGATAAAACCTAATTTTTTCATATAAGGTTCTCCTTTAATAAATGAAATACTAATTTTATTTTAGCTTGGGTTTATTTTTTAGTTTGTTAAATCGTTGTTTTGGAGCGATAAAGAAACTAATGGCAAAGATAATGGCGGATGTCAGTACAATGCTTGAGCCAGCCGCAACATTAAAGGTATAGCCAATGAAAAGTCCTAAGACAGATGCAATTGCCCCCAAGCTAGAAGACAAGATAATCATCGTTTTAAGACTGTTAGCGTGAAGATAAGCAGTAGCAGCAGGTGTAATCAGCATGGCAACAATCAAAATCGTTCCCACGCTTTGCATAGCTGTAACTGCAACTAGCGTCAAGAGAATCATCAAGAGATAATGATAAAAATTGACTGGCATCCCCATCGCTTTTGCCAGAAGTGGATCGAAAGATGTAATCAATAATTCTTTGAAGAATAGTCCAATAATAATTAGAACAGCGATTCCTACACCAATTGTAATCCACATATCAATGTCTTGCACAGCTAAGATATTTCCAAAAAGAATATGGAAAAGGTCGGTTGAACTATTCGCAACTCCAATCAAAATGACTCCAAGAGCTAAAAAGGAACTAAAAGTTATTCCAATGGCAGTATCACTTTTGATAATTGAATTTCCTTTAATATAAGTAATAATGACCGAAGCTAAAAGCCCAAAAACAATGGCTCCGATAAAGAAGTTGATTCCTAAAATAAAGGAGAGTGCAACTCCTGGCAAGACTGCGTGTGAAATGGCATCGCCCATCAAGGACATGCCTCTTAGGATAATGAAGCAACCAACTGCTCCAGCAACAATCCCGATGACAATGGCCGTAATCAGTGCATTTTGTAAAAAATGGAAATTTTGTAGTCCATCAAGAAATTCTGAAAACATATTAAAGACCTCCATTCACAAAAAGCTGAGAGCCGTAAGCTTTTTTCAAGTTTTCTTCTGTGAAAGTTGATGAAGTTTCCCCAATGGCAATGAGTTCTTTATTCAAAATTAAAACTTGATCAAAATAATGCGGGACTTTTCCTAAGTCATGGTGGACGATGAGAATCGTTTTTCCTTGTTCTTTTAGATTGCGTAGCGTTGTCATGATAATTTCTTCGCTGATCGAATCAATCCCGACAAACGGTTCGTCCAGAAAGATACAGTCTGCTTCTTGTACCAGACAGCGCGCAATCAAGACCCGTTGAAATTGCCCTCCTGACAACTGGCTGATTTGGCGTTCAGCATAATCCTCTAAGCCGACAATGCGCAGCGCATTTGTCACCTTGTCCCAGTCTGTGCTTTTTAGTCTGTGAAACAATTTCACTTTTGGATACAGTCCAAGCGATACACATTCTTTTACTTTGATAGGAAAGTTGTAGTCAATGTGAATTTTTTGTTCCACATAAGCTACGTGACTGAGCACTTTTGAGAATTCTTTATCATCAAGATAAGTTTGTCCAGCGTGGTCAATGATACCCAACATTCCTTTTAAAAGAGTGGATTTACCAGCTCCGTTGGGGCCAATAACTCCCATGATAGTTGGGTCTTGGATTTCCAAAGAAATCTGATTGAGAGCAAGTGTTTCCTGATAAGAGACACTTAAATTTTCGATACGTATCATTTTTATACCCCCCTCTACTGTTAATATACATTAAAATAAAAATTAAGTCAAGTTAATTTTTAGAATTTTTAAGAAAAATCAGAAGTAAAGTTTGACAGAAAATCTCTTTTGATTAAAGTTTGATTATTCAGAACTTTTTTGATAGGATTAAGATAAAACAATGAAAGCGAGAACAAGATGACACGTTTACAAGATGATTTTTTTGACTATGTCAATGGTGAATGGGAAAAAACAGCAGTTATTCCTGATGATAAGCCTGTGACAGGTGGATTTATGGATCTGGATCAAGATATTGAAAAATTGATGCTGGCTACAACTGATAAATGGTTAGCAGGTCAAGATGTGCCGGATGATCCAATTTTGCAAAATTTTGTGAAATACCATCGTTTGGTGGCAGATTTTGACGGACGGGAACAAGCAGGAGTTGCTCCAGCGATGCCGCTTGTGGAAGAATATAAAGCGCTTGGCTCTTTTAAGGAATTTGCAGATAAGATTGCTGAATATGAAATGGCTGGAAAGCCAAATTTCTTTACTTTTGATGTTGCTCCAGACTTTATGAATGCGCAAATGAATGTTCTCTGGGCCGATGCGCCTGGAATCATTTTGCCAGATACAACCTACTATGAAGAAGGAAATGAAAAAGGCAAGGAATTGCTGGCAATCTGGCGGAAAATGCAGGAAGAATTGTTGACTAAATTTGGCTTTTCGGCAGAGGAAACAAAAGATATTTTGGATAAATATCTGGAATTGGATGCTAAATTAGCCAAGTATGTCCTGTCAAATGAAGAAAGTTCAGAATATGTGAAATTGTATCATCCTTACGATTGGGCAGATTTTACGAAGCTAGCTCCAGAATTGCCGCTTGACGCGATTTTTACAGAGATTTTGGGACAAGTCCCAGACAAAGTGATTGTTCCTCAAGAGCGTTTCTGGAAAGACTTTGCAGCAGAATGTTATTCAGAAAAGAATTGGGAGCATTTGCATGCGGCACTGAAGTTATTCTCTACTGGAGCATGGACTTCTTTGCTCACTGAAGAAATTCGTGTCCTTTCAGGTACCTATGCACGCGCTATCTCAGGTGTCCCAGAACCACGTCCAAAAGAAAAGGCAGCTTACCAGCTAGCGCAAGGTCCGTATAACCAAGCACTTGGTTTGTGGTATGCGGGAGAAAAATTCTCACCTGAAGCAAAAGCAGATGTAGAGCACAAAGTTGCTGCTATGATTGATGTTTATAAGTCGCGTCTGGAAAAGGCGGATTGGCTCGCTAAGGAAACACGTGACAAAGCGATTGTCAAACTCAATGTCATCACACCGCATATCGGCTATCCAGAGAAATTGCCAGAAACCTATGCGAAAAAAGTGATTGATGAGAATTTGAGTTTGGTGGAGAATGCTCAAAATTTAGCAAAAATTTCTATTGCGCATACATGGAGCAAGTGGAACAAGGAAGTGGATCGCAGTGAATGGCACATGCCAGCCCATATGGTCAACGCGTATTATGACCCACAGCAAAATCAAATTGTGTTCCCAGCAGCCATTCTCCAAGCGCCATTTTATGATTTACATCAATCTTCATCAGCTAACTATGGTGGAATCGGTGCGGTGATTGCTCATGAAATTTCTCATGCCTTTGACTCAAATGGAGCTTCATTTGACGAACACGGAAGTTTGAACAATTGGTGGAAGTCAGAAGATTACGAGGCCTTTCAAGCACGTACTCAAAAGGTGATTGAGCAATTTGACGGACAGGATTCTTACGGTGCTAAAGTCAATGGGAAACTAACTGTTTCAGAAAATATTGCAGACCTTGGTGGTATTGCGGCAGCACTGGAAGCCGCTAAGAAAGAAGCAGACTTCTCTGCAGAAGAATTCTTTACTAACTTTGCCCGTATCTGGCGCATGAAAGCTCGGCCAGAGTTCATGCAGATGCTAGCCAGCGTGGACGTGCATGCTCCTGGAAAACTTCGGGCAAATGTTCAATTGCCAAACTTTGATGATTTCTTTACGACTTTTGATGTTAAAGAAGGCGATGGCATGTGGCGCAAACCAGAAGACCGCGTGATTATTTGGTAATGGTTCACTTTACTTAAAACCAGTTGGAAGGCACTAGCCCCATAAAATGAGACACAAGAAAAACCCTCCTGTTTCTAGTTTACTAGAAACAGGAGGGTTTTGTTATGGTCAAAAAAGCGTATTCGGTAGAAACTAAGTTAGCCTGTATCGAAATGAAGAAAGCAGGTAAGTCCAATAAGGTTATCATGGAGACTCTGAGCATAAAAAATGTTAGTCAGGTCAAAACCTGGTGGCGATGGTATCGAAATGGTGAACTGCACCGCTTCCACCAACCTGTGGGGGAACAATATACCTACGGTAAAGGAATGGAACAGCTATCCGAAGCGGAACAACTACGCCTACAGGTGGAATTGCTAAAAAAGTATCGGAGCTTGGTAAGGTCATCGACAAAGTAAGTCTTATCAAGCTGGTGGAAGAATACAAGAAAGTCTACCCTGTCTCAGTCATTCTGGACTGTTTTGGGATCAAACGATCCACTTTCTACCGTTGGAAAGTAGAAGGTGAGAAGCCTAAAAAAAGGGACGAGGTGGTAGAAAAAATAGAGCTAATCTGTATGGGAAATCAGTTTATCTACGGCTACCGTACCATCACCCGATTGCTCAAGAAGAGGGATAACCTTGTCACAGACATGACCTACCTCTACTTTGGAAACTGTAAACTCTACCTGTCCTCTATCATGGATCTCTATAATCGTGAGATTGTGGCTTATACCATCTCAGATTGCCAAGATACGGACTTGGTGTTGGATACTTTGAACTAACTGAATGTGTCTCAAGGAGCGCTCTTGCATAGCGATCAGGGCTCTGTCTACACCTCAAAAGCTTATTATCAGGCTTGCACAGAAAAAAGCATCACCCGCTCTATGTCCCGCAAGGGAACACCAGCAGATAATGCCTGTATCGAATGGTTTCATTCTGTCCTAAAGTCTGAAACCTTCTATCTCCATAACTGGAGAAACTTAACCAAAGATAGTAGAACAGATATTGTTAATCTTACATCATATTTTATAATGAAACTAGAATTCAACAGAGATGAAACGACCAGTCTCCTGTGGATTGCAGAAATCTGGTCGCCTAAAAAGTGTTTTTCTTCTATCCCATTATTGGGGTGCAGTACCGAATGACCAGCTGTTTTTTTGTGTTTGAGAATATAGAAACAGACTTTCCTTAATTATGCCTTTTAAAATCGCCTAAAAATGGTATAATAATAACATCACAAAATTGGAGTGAATCAATGACTTTTTATAATCACAAATCAATTGAAAAAAAATGGCAAAATTATTGGGCGGAAAATCATACGTTTAAAACAGGAACAGACGCTGACAAACCAAATTTTTATGCGTTGGATATGTTCCCTTACCCGTCTGGTGCTGGTCTTCACGTAGGACACCCAGAAGGCTACACGGCGACTGATATTCTTAGTCGTTTCAAACGTGCGCAAGGCTACAACGTTCTTCACCCAATGGGCTGGGATGCCTTTGGGCTGCCTGCCGAGCAATACGCAATGGATACAGGTAATGACCCAGCTGAGTTTACGGCAGAAAATATTGCCAACTTCAAACGCCAAATCAATGCGCTTGGCTTCTCTTACGACTGGGATCGTGAAGTAAATACTACAGATCCAAACTACTACAAGTGGACGCAATGGATCTTCACCAAGCTTTACGAAAAGGGCTTGGCCTATGAAGCGGAAGTGCCAGTTAACTGGGTTGAAGAACTAGGTACAGCCATCGCTAACGAAGAAGTACTTCCTGACGGAACATCTGAACGTGGTGGTTACCCAGTTGTCCGCAAACCCATGCGCCAATGGATGCTGAAAATCACAGCTTACGCTGAACGTTTGCTGGAAGATTTAGAAGACCTTGATTGGCCTGAATCTATCAAAGATATGCAGCGTAACTGGATTGGTAAATCAACTGGTGCCAATGTGACCTTTAAAATCAAAGATACTGATAAAGATTTCACAGTATTTACTACTCGTCCAGATACATTATTTGGTGCAACCTATGCTGTTTTGGCTCCTGAACATCCGCTTGTTGAGGTGATTACAACGCAAGATCAAGCGCAGGCTGTTGCGGATTATAAACACCAAGCAAGCCTTAAATCTGACCTTGCTCGTACAGACCTTGCTAAAGAAAAAACAGGTGTCTGGACTGGTAGCTATGCCATTAACCCAGTAAATGGTAAAGAAATTCCAATCTGGATTGCCGACTACGTTCTGGTCAGCTACGGGACTGGTGCGATTATGGCGGTTCCTGCCCACGATACACGTGACTGGGAATTTGCTAAGCAATTTCATTTGGAAATCATCCCCGTTCTTGAAGGTGGAAATGTTGAGGAAGAAGCATACACAGAAGACGGCCTTCATATCAATTCTGGCTTCTTAGACGGCCTTGATAAGGCACAAGCTATCGATAAAATGGTTGACTGGCTGGAAGCAGAAGGTGTCGGAAACAAAAAAGTAACTTACCGTCTGCGTGACTGGCTCTTCAGCCGTCAGCGTTATTGGGGTGAACCAATCCCAATCATCCACTGGGAAGACGGCACAACAACAGCTGTTCCAGAAGAGCAATTGCCGCTTGTATTGCCAGTAACCAAAGACATCAAACCTTCAGGTACAGGTGAAAGCCCACTTGCTAACTTGACCGATTGGCTGGAAGTGACGCGTGAAGATGGGATGAAAGGTCGCCGTGAAACAAACACAATGCCACAATGGGCAGGCTCTAGCTGGTATTATCTTCGCTATATCGACCCACACAACGATGAAAAATTAGCTGATGAAGAATTACTCAAGGCTTGGCTGCCGGTTGACATTTACATTGGTGGTGCAGAACATGCAGTGCTTCACCTTCTTTATGCTCGTTTCTGGCACAAATTCCTTTATGATTTAGGTGCCGTTCCAACCAAAGAACCATTCCAAAAGCTCTTTAACCAAGGGATGATTTTGGGGACCAGCTATCGTGATAGCCGCGGAGCACTGATTGCCAGTGACAAGGTTGAAAAACGTGACGGTTCATTCTTCCATATCGAAACTGGAGAAGAACTGGAGCAAGCTCCGGCGAAAATGTCTAAATCACTTAAAAATGTTGTGAATCCTGATGATGTGGTTGAACGTTACGGAGCGGATACGCTGCGCGTGTACGAGATGTTCATGGGACCGCTTGATGCTTCTATCGCTTGGTCTGAAGAAGGCCTTGAAGGCTCACGCAAATTTCTTGACCGTGTCTATCGCTTGTTGACAACAAAAGAAATTGTTGTAGAAAACAGTGGCGCACTTGATAAAGTCTACAACCAGACAGTCAAGGCAGTGACCGAGCAGCTTGAGGAACTCAAGTTTAACACAGCCATTGCTCAATTGATGGTATTTGTCAACGCTGCCAATAAAGAAGACAAACTCTTTGTTGGCTACGCTAAAGGCTTTGTACAATTGTTAGCACCATTTGCACCACACCTTTCTGAAGAATTGTGGCAAACATTGACACAATCAGGTGAATCAATTTCATACGTTCCTTGGCCAACATGGGATGAAGCAAAACTCGTTGAAGATGAGGTTGAAATTGTCGTGCAAATCAAGGGCAAGGTTCGTGCAAAACTTGTGGTCGCAAAAGACTCAAGCCGTGAAGAGCTTGAAAAGCTTGCCTTTGCCAATGAAAAAATCCAGTCTGAAATCGCTGAAAAACAAGTGGTTAAGGTGATTGTAGTCCCTAACAAACTTGTTAATATTGTTGTCAAGTAATAGGTTCTGTTAGCCTTATCTGCAACCTTCAATAACGTTTCAAGCTGTTGGAGCTACCTAAATTGGTGAATATTGTTGCGAAATAAAAGAAAAATGAGGATTCTGCTAACATTTGGAATCCTTTTTCGCTGCTTTAAACTAAAAAAGCATAAACTTAAAAACAAGAAAAGTAAAAAAAGATGAAAAAAGGTATTGACAAGAAGAGAAGGAGATGATATACTAAGA